>ERZ833515.740-NODE-740-length-27307-cov-170.873514_pt1 | contig 27307 bp, 25 predicted proteins | sample MGYA00519949_ERZ833515 | MGnify/ENA primary metagenome ERZ833515 (study PRJEB31850, sample SAMEA3708741) | human gut metagenome | biome: human gut; feature: human-associated habitat; material: faeces | place: China | collected 2014 ...
GTCAAGGCATCGAGCCTTGACAAGCAAATGCCGACGCGGGGACGCGTCGCCCCCAGGTGAGAACGCGTCACTTGCTGGTGAGGACACATTGCACTCAGTTAAACGCGCTCCTTACGCGCGCGTACATAATATTTACCTTGAGACGTTTTTTGTTCCATGTTTCATTTTCATAACGCAATACATTGATAATCAATACTTTCACTATCCGAAACATTGGCATTCTATGTTTCATTTTTGATTTCAATGTTTCAGTGGTGTTTCTCCCATTGGGGTTTGATTTCTCTCCCATTGAGGTTTTAAATCGCTCCCATTGGGGTTTGATTTTTCTCCCACTGAGTTTTTTGGAAAGGGGTGTGGTAAATAAAAAATGAAACATTGAAACCAAAAATGAAACATAGAATGCCAATGTTTCATCTCTTGAAACGTTTGATTTTCAATGAGTTGAAACATAAAAATGAAACATGAAACAGATTCTACGAACAGATATAACATGTACACGTGTACACGCGCGTGCGCGCGAATGGAATATTGATAAAAGAGAATAGGCAAGCATTGCATTTCTCTTATTGAAAGAAGATGCAATGCTTGCCTATAAACTAGAGGGAGGCGTTGGACTAACGCTTATCCCATGTGCGGAAAATCTTATAACCTATAGTGGCAACGAAGATGCTCATTAAGGGGCTGATAAGATTGAAAAAGCAATAGGGCAAATAGGTAAAGGTGGAAACTCCGAGGACGGTGCTTTGTGTCATGCCACATGTGTTCCAAGGGACGAGCACGGAGGTGACGGTCACGCTATCCTCTGTGGTACGACTCAAGAGGCGACGTTCAAAACCTTGACGATCGTAAATCTTCTTAAACATATTGCCCGTGAGCAAAATGCAGATATATTGGTCGGCCACGGCTAAGTTGAGCATCAATCCGCTGCAAACAGTAGAAGCGACTAGGCTGACACGTCCATGAATCATGCGAACAAATATCTGCGTAATGCCACGCACCATACCACCGGCCTCCATAGCTCCACCAAAACACATGGCACAGATGATAAGCCAAATCGTGTTCATCATGCCCGCCATGCCACGTGTGGCAACCAATGAGGTAAGCATAGGACTATGTGTAGAAACGGAAGTTGAACCGTAGATGCTTTGCATGGCTCCTTTGAAAAGGTTGCCTTCGGCTATCTCGCTTAACACTTCGGGTTGGAATATGAGGGCAAAGACTACGGCTATCAGCGTCGACATAAATAGCGTTACGACTGGTGGAAAGCGACGCGCTATCATGATACCCGTAATAATCGGCACGAGTAATAACCACGGAGTGATATAAAAACGCGATGAGAGGGCTGCTGAGAACAGGAACACTTCATTGCCAGTGGTGCTTTCGTGCGTAAAACCTGCTATAGTGAAGATAACCAACGCGATGAGTAAGGAGGGGAAGGTGGTAATCATCATATAGCGTATGTGCTTAAAAAGTGGCACTCCTACCCCACCCGATGCAAGAACAGTGGTGTCGGACAAGGGAGAAATCTTATCACCAAAGTAGGCTCCACTGATAATGGCTCCTGCTATCCAACCGTCGTCAAATCCTTGAGCCCGACCGATACCCATGAGGGCGATGCCAATGGTAGCAATAGTGGTCCACGAACTGCCTGTCATGACACTTACTAAAGCGCTAATAAGACAAGTGGACGTGAGGAATACTTCGGGGTGAATGATCTTCATACCATAATATATCAGTGAGGGCACTACCCCACTCACCATCCACGTGCCACTCAATGCGCCGATAAATAGGAGTATGAGTATCGCACTGGTTACGCTTGATACATTGCGCGTAATGGCTTGTTCAAACTCTGCCCATGGCACTTTTAAGAATTGTGTGCCCAACAAGACGCAAAATGCAGACACTACCAATAGCGTTACTTGGCTGGCCCCTGCCAATGAGTCACTACCATAAGCTCGAATGGTGGCCACCAACATTAGCACCAATACGACTAAAGGCAAGAGGGATAAGAAGGCAGAAGGCGTTTGTTTAGTTTCGTTCATGTATAGTTATGCGTATTATTTTCTTTTTCGGCTCAAAATTAATAACAATACGCTGTATCGGCAATTTTATGCATACTGTTTTATAAATATTCATTTATATCAGGCCATAGGATTAGGGGGACGCGTTTGATAAACTGCAATTTACCTTCCCTTCACCTTACCCTAATCTTCAGGGATGCTCTGCTCTCATTCCGCTCAAAGTAAGCACGAAATGGAGCTAACTTGCTACCAACTGCTGCCCTTCGGAAGGTGGACGCAGAACGCTGCAACAGATAAATGGCTCGTGTATTAGCCGACACCGTCATTAATTCTCTATTTGGCAAAAGTCCATTAGTCAATGTCTCAACGTTGCTCTTCATTTCGCCCGCCAATGAAGTAAGCGTGAGTGTTCGTCCTGCTTCACGATACACCAAATAGCCATGTTCGTTATTTGTTTGCGTAACTTCCTTACACACCAACGTATCGTTTTCTAATTTATCATACACGTATGCCTTTGCCCCTTCACTAAGCGTTGCTGCAAAAGGAAGGCTTAACGTTTCCCATCCCTTATCCGTACAAGAGGCTCGTTTATAAACGACCTGTCCTTGGGCAATACGAATGGGCCGATCGGTATAAAACGGAGTTTTGTCGGTCAAGAGCAATGCAGCATCTAACAATCTATTTTCAGTAGCCGAACAACGCACGACAAAGCGCCAAGTAGAAGGCGTAAGATCACTTGCATTAATAAATAGCGGTATGTTTTTAGACTGCAGCGCGTCCCATGCAAAGCTTTTAACGGGCAAAGATAAAGCTGTCAAATCAAGGCATTTCACGTCGTCTGTGATAGCCAGATTTTGCAATGCATCTGCAGTCCACCCCCCCTTTAACAAACAAACACCTTTGTCACTTATGCTTTGCTGTGGTTCATCAGCCACCTGCCGCCACTGTGAAGGGACAGATAAGGAGGCCGTACCACACAAGTACCAACGACCTGCACTGTAGTTCAAGAAACGAGGAGTCTCCTCGACCGTAGCAAGGCAACCATTTTGCACCTGCCACTCCACCGAACTTGAAGAAATAGTCATATCGTATGATAAATATCCTTCATCGGTCAATAAGCGAAAGGTCGTTGCTGAGGTAAGTTCTACCGTTAGAAGTTGCATTTGCGAAGTTTGCGCTACAGAACCATTATTCAACAACACGTCATTTAGTGGCATTTCATTTCCACCTTTTGCTTGATAAGTTGAACGCGAAGTTAAGCACACACGTTGTCCTTGCGTAGGCATTGTAATGGTGCCTGAAGTTGAAGCATTCGATGGGGCGTACAAAGCGAGTCCTCGCACATCTTTTTCACTATAAGTTGACGAATAGTTGCCAAAATAACTAACGTCTTCATCAGCATTATAGTCCTTATGCGGCACCAGCACGCGGTCGCCTTCATACAAACTTAACCTTCCTTCGTTGGTTACTTTATACGACCATTCTGCCAAATCGTTAGCTTTAGCATTCAGCGCTATGTCAACACTATTCGCCTTCTTTCGCACCAGATACTTTTTCTCTGTTGGCGAATAAAGCAATAGCTTTCCAGCCGAAGTCCTTATTACTTGCCACAACAAATTTTCGTCCGTTATTGTCACTTCATTATCTGTCTTTGATAAAGACACGGCACAAAGTTTTGTTTTATTTTTTGCTTGGACGGATTGTAGAAAGCATTCGTTCTCGTTTTCATTTAGTCCGCTTAAGACATAATAGCCTTCGGCCACATCATTTACCAGTGATTGTGCTGTAAAAGTTGTAGGCAATTCTGGCTTCTGTGCTTCCTGGGCCATCGTGAAGAGCGAAAGCAGGAAGAGCGCAAATGATAATATTGATTTTTGTTTCATCATACGTAAGATTTATAACTTGAAGATTACTTGAAGCGAGACGTCATTCTTCCACGATGAATGAATCGTCTCTGTTCCTGACGACTGCGTGGAACGATTAAAATATTTCAACGCTCCATAACGAAGTGATAATGTGAGCAACTTACAACACTGCCAATTGACCAACAACACACCTCGCCAGCCTTGATTAAAGAAGGAGCTGAAACTCATGGTATGTAATAACTGCGGTTCGTAAGCATAGACTCGACTGTCGTAATCGTCTGTCATGAATAGGCTTGTAAAAGCCTTGAGTTGAAAAGCGGTTAAAGGTTTCCACCCCACGCGTGTTGACAACATCGCGCCCCACGCACTTTGGCCGCTTTGACGATAAGCATTTACCACATCAGCTTGCACGTTGCAGTCGAAGTGAAACCATGTCCAAACCAGCGCTGTACGCAACTTTTGTGTTATTCTACGTTCTAACAATCGTTCTTTATTGTAAGTAAAATTGTATTGCTTTTGCTTCGCTTGATAACGGCATTGCAGTTTAAATCGATTGCTAAAGCTATACTGCCCTTGCAGTGCGGCTTCAAAGCCGGAAGTATTATTAAAATAAGCATTAAACGTGGGGCGTGGAAAACGAAACAAATCAACATACCCCATAAGTTCCAACCGTTGTATCGGTAAATAACGTACTCCCAACATCACCCCCTGTTCATTGGCCACACGACTGCCTTGCTGCAAGGCTTGGCCATTGATGCTCACAAAACGATAAGAGAAATGACGCTGCTGCACATTAAAAGTTAATCGCTGCGAAACGCGATAATTCAAACTATTCTCTACAGCCAAATGGCCTTTACCGTCAACAACCCACTCCCCCACTGCCGATATGCGGCCCAACAATGCGTAATAACTCAACGAACTTCCCACTGCCGTTTGGCCTCGGAAGTAATACTTATTATAGGCGCGCTCTTGCGGACTAACCACGCTCCCATAATGTGTTACAATCGCATTAGCCGACAAGCCCCAACGCTGAGCTACATAATCTACACTTGCGCCCATTGTCAGGCAAGCCAATGTGCGACGCGCAGCAATTTCGGACAAGGTGCGATGTAACCCTGAAGTTAAAATCGTACGCACTGTGTCGTGCGAAAGGTTATCATAACGCCCGTCTAACTTTCGATAAGAGAAATAAGCTATCGCCCGCCAAGCCTTCGCTTGATAAGCCGCAGCTATGCCTCTAAAGTAACGGCTCTCATCAGCCGATGTATGTGCTTTGAATTGCGTCTGTGGGCGCTTTAGAACACGCATTTGCTCTGCTTTTCCACCAAATTGCAATTTCCCTAAGAGCAAGCCTCGCCCGCCATATACATTGTAATCGCCCACTACCACACTCCATGGTTTGTTCTTCGGACGCAGCATCACATACCCCGACCAATAGTCGTAGGGGTAAAATCCTTGCTTACATACAGGTTCGCCCGCATCTTTTTCGAGCGTAAGTCCGTAAAGCACCTCCTGCTTATAATGATAGCGATAGCGAATGATATGGTGTAACGCATTGCCAGCATACCAATTGGTAGTTGTGGGTGTCTCCTTAGGGGCATATCCCTCACGCTGATAAAGCGGCCAGTCCAATCTACTTTCGATCGTATGGTTACCCGTGAATAACTTCTTTGTTATTTTATCGTTTTCTTTCCAGCGCTGTAATTGCTCTTTTGTTGGTGGATAAGCTGCTTCACAACGCACGAACAACGATAAATAAACACGCGTGTAATAGTCCATACCCCTTATAAGTTGCAGTTCTCCCAACGACACAAAGCCATGCTTCTTCGCCCGATAGCTCAACAAAGAGTCAGCCTGCTCACCCGTAATAAAGGGCAATTGCAACAAATCATCACGGCCCAACAAATTAATCTGCATCGGGTGTTGCGCCAATACTTCCAATCGTTCCTTTAAGTCAACGTCTGTATCATTATCCGCCTGATATGAGTCTAAATAGCTCTGCACAAAGTCCTCCCAAGTAATATATGGCCCATCAACCATTTGTGCACCCGCCTTTTCGACACATGTACAACATAAAAATAATATGATTAGAATACATTGTTTCAACAAAACGTGGGGTTGATTTAAGGGATTTAAGAATTAAGTTTGCTTCTCTTATCTTAGAAGATTTTCTGCAAAAGTACTATTTTTCGTAAATTTAAATCAAATTAATCGGCAAAATAGCATAAGAACATCGCAAGAACAAACAAACTTTAAAAATATTCCAGCATATTTGCGACAGAAAATCCATGGATTGTCAAAGCTAATTTTTCTATTGATAAGATAATGGCAAGACAGGTTTTAACAATGCATTCTATCAATTAATTTAGGGAGAGGACAAACCAAACAAAGCAAAGGTCAGAAAAGCATAGATTTCATCTTTTAGATAATCTATATCTTTTCTGACCTTTATTATATGATATAGCGCAAGGCAATTACCGTCCACGCTGATAGGTTATATCATAGAAACAGGGGTAAACGTTCGCCGAAGCATTGGCTTGACCTTGTGAACCTGGCACAATCAAACGCACATGAGCTAAGTTGTCTGTTGCGCGCCCTAAATTGATATAGGTAAGTGGTTTGAGCCATGCAGCAGGAACAGCCGATGAGTTATAGGTCTGATACATCTGGCCACTCACAAAGGTGCCTGTGAATGAGCCTAAGGTATTATTGACTATCATCACATCTGGCTTCATCTCCGTACTACTCGTTAGATTGTTAGTAGACTGAATACTATCAGATGCTATATTGAACTCAATGTAACGACATACGACACGAGCATTTTCGCCATCAGCGAGTTTCTTACCATCTCCTTTCGACTGTATCTGCATATATATGCCTGTACGTTTAAAATAAACGTACTCGTTCTTCGAAACGTCTGTCGTACTATCATTGCGCTCAAACTCCGACTCTGATATGACCTTGATATTGCCTGCAACGTTGAGCAGATACTCGCCTTCAACATCTTCACTCTTCACTTGCGCGCCAGAGGTTAAGAAGGATCTTATTTGCTTATCCTCACGCTTACGCTTATCAGCGTAAGTCTCGTCGTCATTGCATGACTGAAACAACGCAGCCACAGCTAATAGTAAGAAAGAGAAGAGGTATATCTTACTTTTCATTCTTTTCGTTAAGGGATTATTATATTTTACGTTTGGTTATAAGTTGCAGCATACGCACACTGCATAACTCGTGCAAAAATACTAAAAAGTTGCATTATCATAAAGCACGGAATGATAAAACTATACCAATGACATAATAAAATATACTAAAAAAGGGCATATCGCTACTCAAAGCAATATGCCCTGTATACAAAATATTTAATCCTTAGGTTATCAATAATGTAGCAATGTGTGCTTACTCCTCAGTAGGTTCGGGAGTAATCAACTTGTAGCCCTTACCATGAATGTTGATAATCTCAACACTCTCGTCAGCACGCAAGTGCTTACGCAATTTGGTGATGTAAACGTCCATTGAACGTGCATTGAAGTAATTGTCGTCTATCCAAATTGTCTTCAAAGCGTAGTCACGCTGTAAGATTTCGTTAGCGTGAGCACAAAGCAAACTGAGCAATTCACTCTCTTTCGTTGTAAGCTTCGTCTGTTGATCACCGCGCGATAAGATTTGCTTCTGCGTATCGAATGAGAAAGAACCTATCTTGTAGAAAGTGCAATTACGATTTTTCTTACCACGAACGCGACGCAAAATAGCTTCAATACGGAAGGTAAGTTCCTCCATTGAGAAGGGCTTCGTCAAGTAGTCGTCAGCACCGATACGGAAACCTTCGAGAATGTCCTCCTTCAACGTCTTAGCAGTGAGGAATACGATGGGCACTTCTTCATTCAACTGACGTATGTCGCGTGCAAGGCTGAAGCCGTCCTTCTTAGGCATCATCACGTCAAGCACGCAGAGGTCGAACTTACCTTGTGTAAAAGCTCTATAACCAGCCTCACCATCAGGACACAATTCTGTTTCAAAACCCTTTGCTTGCAAATATTCGCGAAGCAACATGCCTAAGTTCTCATCATCTTCGCAAAGCAAAATGCGTACTTTTTCTTCTGTAGTAATCATAGCTATACTTGTTTTTTTGTTTTATCTAATTTGTTTATCCCATTAGGGGAATGTTGATAATAAACTTTGTGCCTTTTCCAAATTCACTCTCAGCGTGAATGGATCCGCCCAAAGCTTTTACGACATTATGTACGTATGCAAGACCTAAGCCAAAGCCTTTAACGTCATGTCGATTGCCCGTATGTACGCGATAGAACTTTTCGAATATCTTCTTCAAGTTATCGCGTCGAATGCCGATGCCATTGTCTTGAATCGTTATCTCTAACTTTTCATCATTCGGATTGTTGGTCGAAACGATGAGGTGAGGCGGTCTGTCCTCAGCCTTATACTTCACGGCATTGTCTAACAGATTGAAGATAACGTTCGTAAAGTGCATTTCGTCTACAAATACTACGTCGTCAATTGCATCTAAATGCGCTTCAATTTGTCCCCCCGAAGCTTCGACCTTCAGTCTGAACGTGTTCACCGTATCGTGTATCAAGGCATTGACCTCTACCTCTTTGCGCTTAAACGTTGCTGCCTTGCGGTCGAACATTGACATCTGCAACACTTTCTCTACTTGGAAGCGAAGTCGCTTCGTTTCGTCTACGATTACGCCTGATATGTGCTTAAACATAGCGTCGCTCTTTGCCACAGCAGGGTCGCGTAGCATTTGCGCTGCTAATGAGATAGACGAGATAGGCGTCTTAAACTCATGCGTCATGTTGTTGATAAAGTCATTCTTTATCTCCGATAAACGCTTCTGTCTAAATATAGTCCATATTGTGAATATGAAGACAATGAGCAGCAGCAGTGTAAAGATAATGGCAGGAATCATAAACTTTACACTCGAGAAGAGGAAACTCTTCATCTCAGGGAAGTGAATGTAAAGCAATCCTTTCTGTGCGGAAGGGTCGTTGGGGTAAAGTACCTGTCGATAAGTATATCGGTCGCCCTCTGTTATGTAATCTGGGCAACGATAGACCTCCCGTCCGTCACTCGTCGTTACATAGAAGTGGTAATTCAGATTGATACCATTGCTACGCAACTCTGCTCGCAAGTCGCTGTCAAGACTTCGAAAGTCCACTCGCTCTGCAAGTGGCTGATTGCTGGCTTTATAGAGTATCGAATAAACTACTTCATTCAACAAGGCTCTCTGATAAATGTAGCGCTGCCTTACGGAGTCGCGCAACGATTCATCGTCAGCGTTCGTATTCAAATTATCTAAGAACAGTCCTTTTGGCACATTAGCTGGAATGTTAGCATGTAGTCGGTGGTCAAAAGCTTGTGAAGCCTCGTTTACCTTTGTTGTGTCATCAGCTTGCGCTTTAGGTGTCGTTCTGTTACCTAATTGCACTTCCAATCCGCGTTTGGTCTCATTTAATTCCAAGTTGCGGGCTGTTTGATACAAGCTACGCGTTACTGATTCATCAAACTGCTCTTTACGCATATTGATGACCTCTTCAAAGTACTTCGCTTGTAAGAAGAGCAACGTGAGAAAGAAAACGCCCATTACGCTGGCTATAATCCATATCGTTGATTTCTTCATGTCGCAAAGGTAGCCACATACGCTCTCGAAATGCAAATAATTTATTCACATTTCAATATATTTCTCATAAAATTAACTATTTAAACTAATTATAGTTGTCAATTTATCAAGTATAACCTTTAGTTCAATTCTTATTCTGTTCTATAGCGGTTTATATTTTTGCATTTTTACCCCCCATATTTCCCACACTCAGATGTCGCTGAAATACACCTAAACGTTGCAGCCCCTCTTGTGATGAGGACGATTACGATGACTTGCATCGCATTTTTATAGAGATTTGCTGCAAAAGAACAACACCACAGAGCGTGGAGCAAAAAGTGGCTCTTCCGCTTTTATCGTTAGTACCCCATATTATTACAGCTCTATTACACCCCTCTGAGGTGATACCCACACGATTCGTAATAAGGCTGTAATAACATGGACTTACCAACGAGAAAAGCGGAAAACCACACACATAAGATATCCCACTCGACCATGGTAAACAAGAAAGGATCTGATGTACACCATTTCCAAGTGGGACATTTTATGTTTCAATCAATTATCAAAGATCGGCCTCTCCTATTCATAAGAGAAACCCTGCATACACAATATTCTTAAGACATCACGACTTGTGCCACATTACGTTTCTACTAATCTGGCTCAGTATATACTAATCGAACAGATATATATCTACTATCAATCGCATTCTTATTACGATAAGCAGTTCCCGATATTTTTGTATTTGATCTTGAATCAAGTTCGTAGCTACTCGGTAGGCAATTGGAAGAGGAATGTTTCCAACTTCCACCACAATCGTAAGCGTCTATGGTATAAATGTCGTCAAAATCACTAGCCACTTCAGCATAATTTCCTAACATGTCGTACAATCCAAGTTCATTGGGTTGCTTCAAAGCAATATCATGTACGTAACCATTTGAATTATCCTTATACCAAGCCACATCATCGATATTATTGCTACCACTATACTTGTAACCCTTACTCTTTTTACCACCCTTGGCAGCATACTGCCATTCAGCCAACGTGGGAAATCTGAAATCAAGGCCTGTTTCCGCCCGTATAGCATCTATAAATTGTCGAAATTCAGATTTTATCACTATGCCATCACCATTTCTATCCAACGGCAATATATTCTCACGATTTCCAAATTTAATCTGACTGTGTATCGGAATTTCAGTCTGCATGATATAGAATGGATGCAATCCTCCACCCTCAACACGAACCAACTTGAAAGTTCTTGTATCACCCACTAAACTATAAGTAACGTTGCGGTAGTCCATTGCAGGTTTTCTATCTCCACTACTATCCCCGCTGCCGCTTTCTTCTGGCATACCATTTCCAGAAACCAAGGAAGCATCTTCATAGATATTTTTGAATTTTTTCCAACTCCCGTCCGATGCATAAACGGATTTAGAGCCTTTAGGCACATATAGATTCCATTTATATTGCACATTATCTTCCGCAAATATTGCGTCATCTTCAGACAAAGGATTTTCCAATTTCAAAGGAATGCCCAAATTCACATACATATTGCCCCCCGAAGACGAACCTGTAAAAGCTGCTCTTGATGGTTGCTTAAGCCCTGTACCTATAACAATCTTACCATAAGTACCCTCAAAGGCCAAAAAATCTATACTTTCAACCGAATTTGGTATAGTTAGGGTTCCCTTAACTCCAACGAAAGCGCCCTTCCCCACGGTCTTTAATTTGTTATTCAAAGTAAGCGTGCCAGCCTGCCATCCGCTAAAAGCATAATCACCAACTGTTTCCACATTGTCTGGAAGACTCAAATTGTGATATTTAATTGCACAGTCCGAGAATGCACCACTTCCCACCGTTACGAGATTATCGCTCAAATAGACAGTCCCCAAATAATTACAATTACAGTATCTATTATCAGTTGATTATCAGTGTTATACACTCTAAACGGTAGGAAAGTGACTGTGTGGATTCTGTTTAGATACGAAAAGGTGAAGATTTCACGTATTTAACTTTCGATTACATTGTATTCTCATTTTGGGACATTTCAAGTGACCACCAAGCAACAAGTATTGGGTACCAATGCAATAACATCACTCTTATACAATCCTACCAAGATTGCACATGATTCATTTTCTGCCCCTCACTATCTGCTCAAAATGCAACTGCCCCCATTCTATAACGTAGCTGATTTCTCGCAGAAAGTCCTTGGCTATCGGTGTTAGAGAATACTCCACTCTTGGAGGAACTTCTGAGACTATGCCTGATTTCTTATTGTTTGTATACATCAACCGTATTCTTTAACCACCTGCAAAGCTTGTCCTGTAAGCTCTGTGGTTTTATCACTTTTATCATATTCCCAAAGCTCAATAGTTTCATGTAGAAATCATAGGTTGGACGAAGTGTCAATTCAAAATCGGCATAATCATCACAAGCAAAAATTTCATGTTGGGAATGATGCAGAGGGAGAGTACGCATGTAATGCTGATGAAACTTGTCTGCTCTCAATACGATTCTCTGCAAAGGAACAGCATCATCCAAAACTATGCCGAAATATTCGGAAAAATAATCTTTGGCGCAGAAGTTCTTAGGCAAGACAAATTGCCTGTCGGTGATTTTCATTTCTTCTATCCTGTCAAGAGAGTAAAGGCGTAAGTGGTCTAAGTCAACATTTCGTGCTAACACATACCAACGTTGGGCTGACATTTTCACACAGTATGGCTCAACGAGGAACGTCTTGGCTTTAGGCATCGAAAATGAATGAAACGTAATCTGTAAGGTCTGGTTTGCTTTCATCGCGTCAAGCACAATAGTGAGAAAGTTTTGGCTCGACGGTATACACTCCGTGAGAATACGGTCGTGTATTGAGAGACTGGCTGATAATGTTTCCACTGTACCATAAGTATTGAGAAGCCAAGAGCGTAACTCTCCTTCATCCAAGACTTCTGGATTTGCAATGAAATAATTGTATTTACCTCTCTGCTCGCAATCTATCAAAATACCGAACACATCAAGTATTCCACTTTTCCAACGATCGAAAGTCTGGCGCGACAATTCCAATCCGCCACTCAAATCAACGTTCTCCTTCCAACGTTTGTTCAATTCTTTCAAAGTGATACGCCCCGCACTACGTATCGTCCTCACCACCCATATGTATTTTTGAATAAGCGACATAATATGTTATTTAAAATCCAAAATAAAGTTTATCAAGCATAGAACTAATTGAACATAGTGCCTTCGGATAATAACCACCCAAAAATTTTATGTCTTCTATAGTCAAAGAATTATGATTATTCCTATACATATTAACAAGAGAGTTATATCTTTCGTTGTTTCCCTTGTTATGAGGAAGTTTTGACATATCGTTACTTACAGTCCAAGTGCAACAGTTTAAAGCACCTCCCCATCTTTTAATAAAACTTTTCATCTGTACTTGATATATCCTTCCTTTATATTCAGGATACAGGCTTTCCATCTGTTTCATAGCCTCTTTGTCAAGCTTTTCATTCCCGATACCAGGAACAACGATAACATCGCGGGTCTGCAAGGCATTTATATAAGCCCAACTCAACTCGTCGAATTTAGACAGTTTCAATTCCTCTACTTCAAAATATTCCTGCAATATCTTACGCATCTTACTTGCAATATTCTCTTCATAAACAGAAAGATTTGCCAAGATGACAGGTCTGTCATTTTCATTAGTTCCTACAAATTTCAATATACCGTCAGTATGTCCACACTTGTCTTTTTCATCCCATGGCAACCATACAATACACATCCCATCATTCATATTAGGACATTCATCTACTGCAAATGCACGCTTTATTCGTCTTTCTATTTCTTCCTTAGACAAAAAGGGATTTTCCATTAAGACTTTGTCGGTCATAACAATAAATGATTTCTTAGTATAAGTATTAGGTATATCGGCTTCGCACACCACAATATTTCCACCATCTACTACTAATGAAGAATGGTAAACGTGAATGTTGGTGTCTTTAAGACTACTGATAACTCTATCAGCATTTGTCATATATTTTTCTTTACCCTCCAAATAATCTGGCTTATACTTGAATTGAGCAAAACACCCACAAGCAAATTGAACAGGCATATAGTCACGACACCAATAATCCTTCGTTAATGACAACGTATCGTGAGCCACATTGTTTTCGTCAAGAATATTACAAACATTATGGTAGATGTCAGGATAATCAGACTTAAACCATTTCGAAAAATACACCTTGTCTTTATATTGTTCAGTTATCATAATATTATTTGTTATAGTTTTTTGAGCCATTTTGAAACTGCCCCATACCAAGTTTTAGAATATTCTATAGCCTCTTCTTTTGTCATTTCTCCTTTTTCTATTTTCTTCAGAAGAAACACATCTATAATATCGGTCCGCTTTTTGTAACCTACATTATGTTTGTCTCGTTTTTTAAAGAACTCATCACAAAGTACAAACCTTAACAGGGCTTTTTTATACTCATTGTCTTTAGTGCATGATGTAACTCCCAATCCTATACGTTCACCTATGAGAACGTCACATTCGTTTTCATATCTGACGATATCGACTTGTATATCTTCCAGTTCTTCGTGAGTAGAAATTCCGCAGCATTTCATAATTGCATCAAGTGATTTGCTTGGTCCGACAAAAAGTTCTCCATCAATAACAATGCTGCGGATTAGATAAGAATAGAATACGCCATCTTTTTCACAAGCTACAAAGTCACATCCACCACGATTACCCTTTACATATTTGCTTGTTTTCGCTTTTCCATATCTGTGTACATAGAACTTTATGCTCAATGCTTCCTTGTAGTTGGTTTCTATGAACGCTATAATCTTCAAATTTGCCAGACTCATAATAATAAACTTCTATCTCTTTGGGATAAATAACAACTTCATTTATCTTTAAATATGAATGTTGCAAAAAGCAAGAGGCTTCATTCTGTAGATTTTCAAGGATACTCTGATATTCCATATTTACTGAAGATTGCCTTTAATTATTATTGTATCCGAAATCCCGTGTTCCAAACTTACGTTTATATAGCGACTCCCTATCAATAGCTTGCTCACCAAGTATACTCAGCGGCAATGTTTCCAAAATACACCATTGAAAATTCTTTTTTGCATAATTCGGGTCCTTCAGTAATAATGGTATGAGGTCCTTGTCATTACCATGGCCAGTTTCTGCATATTTTGACCAACGTCCCCAAATGCCTTGTCTGTTGTAAGTTGAACCTACATACTGCTTGCCGTTGTTCTTGTCCAATATAAGATAAATACAGTTGCAACTTTCAAGCTTTGCTTTCCATTCTGCATTATTAGTCTTAAAAATGACATGCAGCTGACTATAATCCAATAGAACGTCCTCAAAACGAGTAAATACAGGAATATTGCCATCTCTCAATCCTCTGTCGATACGGGTTACAGGCATCTCGTTGGCATAGTTTTGCAGCCACACAAGGGGATTACGCCAGTCTATTACTACACGCTCTTTCAGATTATCAAAGCCTGCTATTTCCTGAAAATCAAATTTAGCCTGCTCTTCATCATGATATTCCTCAATATCCTTAATAACACCACAATTCTTATATACACCTACAAAACGAGACGACACACCTTCTTCACCAATGAAAGCCACGATATAGTCTACATTTAGAAAACGTTTCTTCACCTGTTCACTCTGATACGCCATAAAAACGTCGTTGTCGTGAAGGTAAATATCGTAAAGAGAGTTAGCATATTCCTTTCCGTCTATAACCTTGACCTTACGGTTGTCTTTGTGCCGAATAAGGCGTACACGTTTTTTGTCCGCTGCATCAAATTCATCATTACGCCCCTTCAGCAATGCCTGTATTGTAGTAATCCAATTCTTTTCCATATTATTATTCGTTTTATTTATTTCCAGTCAAATTCATCTATCCCAAGTATTTCATAACCAAGGTATTTCCATACCTCCTTATAGAAATTAGGTGTGTATCTTGCCATGACAAGCCGATTGTGCAAATCTTCTTCAGACAACAATGTGTTGTTGAATGTCAAAGCCTTGTTCCATATCGGTTCTGGTTCTTCGCAATGGTCAAGCTGATAGAATATCGTGCCAATGCGCTTTAACGTATAGCCATCGTCCTTACACATATCCAGCGTCAAACTATGGTTATCCAAAGGGAAACCGTAAAAGCCTCCACCATAATTATCCACCATTGATGCAAGACAAAGGGCCCCCATTTCGTAGCCATTGGGGTATGCCACTTGCATTATATCCCCCGTAAATATCCTGCTCCCTGTGCAGTCGTCAATTCCCGTATCTATCCCTGCAAAGATGTGGCGACAAGTATATCCTCGTCCCTCGCAGTCATGTCCGAAATAATCCTCCACGATATCGGGGTTATGGTCTTCAGTATATTCTTCTTCCGAATGCCAGACATATAGTCCGTCATCATCCCAAAAGAAGTAGTTGCCGAAATCTGCATAACCAAATTTCTTGTTGTCGATAACGTAACGGATGCGAATCTTGGGGAGTCCTTTTTTTATGCCACTACTAATCTCGTTCTTGTATTTACGACAATAAGAAGACAGGCTCTGTTCGTTAATAACCTTTGGGAATGAACTCTTGTCAACATGTGCAAACTGTGGCGGCTTAGGGGTATGCATACATCCCTTTGATGCTGTATAAGATTTTTCTTTCATGTTATTTTTTCTATTTTAATACGGGTGCAAAGTTAAAACAAAGATGTAACAATTTGTATTACATGGTTAAGCTGTTTTTTTATTGCTGTCCGCTAAAACTTAAAAACAGCATGAAAATCCTATCCGCAATGCCAATATTTACCATTGCGTTGCCTCATGACAGAGTTTAGTTGCTGCAGGAACTTTGTTCAAACTTTTCATCTCCGAAAACTTAGTCCATTGCTGCTTCAAATCCAATTGCTTAGTCTCAGAAGCAAAGTACTCTGTCTGCAAAGCCTTCTTCCAAGGACTCCAATTTCCGCAGATTATTCCATCCTCGGCTATCACAGACAATTTCTTGACATAGCAAATATTGTCACACGCAAGAATGACAGGCTTTTCGTCTATATAGATGAGCCAATCTCAAAAAATTCTTGGGACGAATTGTGCCTATGTCCTTTAGTTGAGAGCAAACAAAATCGATAAATTCAGAAGTGCAAGCCATAATATTCACCACAATGCTATTTTCCCTGCGATACCCAAATCAAGGGTAGCAGTTGCAATGCCTAATGCTTGAAACACACGGCTCATGGTTGGCAATGTGATAACACTTGTACCTTTTTCCAACTTGGAAATCTGAGCACGTTGCACACCGATACGCTCACCAAGTTGTTCTTGCGTTAGGTTTTGTGCAAGTCGAGCCTTGCGTATGGCTTCGCCTACAATATAGGCGTTCACATCTTCTTTGAGCTTGGCTTCCATGGCTTCGCGCTCTGGTGTACCTCTTTTACCCCAAAGTTTATCTTTCATGTTGTCTGCTGGTATCAATTTCATCTGTGCCATAATGCTATTTCTTTTTATTGTTAAAATACTCTTTTCTTATCTCTTCAGCTTTGGCAATCTCCTTTATAGGTGTTTTCTGAGTTTTCTTGACTATGCCATGTGTGGCAATAACCAAAGTCTCTTCCTCAGTATCCCAAAAGGAGAAAAGCCTGTAACAGATACCGTTGTAGAGAGTGCGAAACTCCCATATCTCGGTATTCTCCAGTTTCTTGAAGATGTCAACTTTCATCACTCCTTCCTCAACCTTGAAGATGTTGTAGTATATCTTCTGCTGAGCCTTGAATGGCTGCGCATCCAAAAAGGCTTGTGCTTCTTCCGTCAACACCACTTTTAGCTTGTTGATGCCCATTTTGTTTTAAATTATGGTACAAAGATAATGATTTGTTTCCAAGCAACGATACAAAATTCGGTTTTTAATCTCTATCAGCCCCACTTTTAACACTCTCACTACTTGTTAGTATCAGATACTAAAGTTTTCCACCCCCAAAAAAGGGGGTGGGAAACTTTAGACAGTTATTCAGAAAACGCTAATTTCATTGATATTACCTTCAGGTTACGTATATGAAAAGGCATAAATTCAGCGTCAATCAATCGTAAAAGACAAAGTGACAGCTATCGCTCCCAAATCCAAAGCCTTCAATGGTTTATGCTCCAACGTGTGAAGATATTCGCAACCGATGGCCACGCCACCAAATTTGATGTCAGCACCCACTGTCCACGCAGCATGGAAGCACTTCAGCGCCTTCATGTCCTTGGCTTTTGTTTTGATCCACTTATCGTGTGAACTCGAACGAGACTTTTCATATCCTCCCACTAGGCAGGACATACGTACTCCTGTATGAACATCCAAATGGGTCCGTTTCCACAAGGGGAACTGATACCCCACTCAAATGGGCACATAAAGCTGGACATAACTTACGTCTGACTGCACATAGCGAATCTCATCTTTCACTTTGTCACTGGTAGTGGCCCCTTGAGCCACTACACCCAAGCCGAACTTGGTAAACACACGATGTAGAAAACGATAGATGCCATTGACCTCAAAGGAAATCTCGTAGCTGGCCTTATAATGACCATCCTCTAAAGAAGGCTCTTTCTTTACTGGGAAATAATAGGAAGCACTGACACCACTCATAGATAATCCCGTCTGGTTGTCTGTCATATTTTCCCTGTCGAAAGCCTTTTCTTTTGTTTGGCTTTCAGTAAAAATCATTTGCGGGTTTCCTTCTGCCACCTTAGCAGAAGTTGTGACGGGAATGGTAATTTTCATACCAATGAAGAACATTTCTTTGGCCATGGGTTATGACAAAAAATAAACTGCAATTTATGCATATCATAGTCGTTGTGCCGAAGGGAATGTATATTTTTTGTGATAGCTCGAGCAGGCCAAACTTATGATGCTTATCTTAATGTTAGGGGCTTTAAGTGCAGCATGTGCGCAAGCTCGGGTCGTACTGCCAGTGGTGATAACGTCATCAACAAGTAATATGTGTTTATCATGAATGTTTTCGTTGGCTGATAGGGCAAAAATGTCTTTTACATTTTCGTTGCGTTGAATAGCATCGAGGTGAGTTTGAGTGGGATTGTTAACGGTGCGAATAACTGAAGTCGTGTCAATAGGTATGCCCGTCACTTGACTAATGCCTGTTGCCAATCGTTCACTTTGATTATAGCCACGCTTTTTTAGCCTCTCTTTAGACAAGGGTATGGGAACAATTACGTCAATGTCGTTAAAGAAATCTGTGTCCTTTAGCTCCTGCGCCATCATGTGCCCCATTGTTACTGCCACTTCGGGGTGGTTGTAATATTTAAAATGAAAGAAGATAGTACAGTAGCTCGATTCTTTCTCATAGAAGAAGAAGCTGTTGGCGCGCTTAGTACAAATAATGTCATCACAAGTGAGCCGTTCAATAACGTTGCCTTTCTCGCCTTTAAAGTGGGTGAAAGTCATGTTACAGAAGCATGATATGCAAACGTCCTTTTCGTTAATGCCCAATCGTTTGTTACAGATTAAGCAAAAACGTGGAAACAAAGTGTCTATTACAATTTGTTTCCACGTCTTTATTTTCTTCATCATGTTGTGAATGCTTTACAGCGTAAGACGCTGCCTCTATTACTTAATTCGTTTAAACGTCATTTCGCCCGCAACTTTTACCAACTTTCTGCCTACGGCACGACGAATGGCATTACCTCCGACGGCACGGTAAGTATAAGTACTGTCGGCATTAAGCGTCAATTCAATGTCTTGCGAGTCTGACCCTATGTCGTTGCTAAAGCGCACAATGGCTTTGTTGTCACTCTTTATGTTAGACTTTATGACCATCCACGTGCCATAAATGCCGTCTTTCATATAGCCATTCATCTTGCCCAAAAAGGAGAACCCAGGAGCTTCAAGCGTCTCTTCATAGAGGTTGAGATAGAGGTTAACCCCTGTCTCTTTGCAGAAGAAGTGACCTTCAAAGGGGCGTTGAGCTATGGCGCAGAGTGTGGTGGCCATAACCAATAGTAGGATTGCAGTCATGCGTTTCATCATTCCTTCTCCTCATCGTTATTGTCCGTGCGTAAAATCATGGTCGTAGCCCCGAGCGTGATAATCGCTCCATCGGTAATGGTTACGCGGTCGCGATTGCCAAGAATTTCGTTTTGCAAGAAAGTTCCCGTATTTGAAGGTGCATCGCGCAGCACAAAACGAGCCGTTCCGTCAGCCTTAGGCGTAACGGTTATGATGCAGTGGGTGGTGTCCATACTGGGGTCGACCGTCTTAATGGGGGCATTGGCATTGCTACCTTTTACTAAACGGCCCACAATGTTTTCGCCAGCGTGCAGTTCTATTTCTTGTTTAAAGTGAAAAGCATTTTCGAGTACTACCAAGCGACCATAAACAGTTTCATCTTCGCATTCTTCTGTATTTTCCTCAGTCACATTTTTGGGCTTAGGTTGTGGAATGCGAATTTTAAACTGTTTGTGACATTCAGGACATTCAAAAACAAGAATGCGTCCAGGCTCGTATTTTGTCTCGTCAAAAAGGATTGCTTCGTCACACTTAGGGCAGCGTATGCGTTTCATAATTAGTATTGTATATAAGTAAAGAGGAATTAAGAAGTGCAGCGTGTGAGCTTTTCTTTCCTAATTCCTCTTTCTCTTTATTTTTATGTTGTAAAAAGTGAAGTCGTCTGAACTTTTATGAAGTTCAAGATTTGCCTTTATTTTTGAAGCGATTTTTGGCCTTGAAGAGGGAGTGTAGCGAGCTACACGACCGATGAAAGGTCAAAAAGCGGTCAAAAAGAAAGGTAAAGATTGAATTTAGAAGAGATAAAAATTTAAATATAATCTTCGTCTGAAAAGTTTAGACGACTTCAGTATCTTTATTTAATCTCCATTACCCAAGCATCAGCAAACTCCTTGTTGTATTGCAACTTGTTGAGAGCCGTCTGTGCAGCTTGCTCGGTAGGATAGTGTCCGTAAATAACTCTTACCATGCGTCCGCGGTGGTAGGGAGCGGCTTCGTTGAAACCTTTTTTCTTTAATTTTGCGGAGAAACTTTGTGCATTCCCTTCAGTAATGGCGCTTGCCAATACCAATGTATACTGACCGCTAACGGTTGGTTGAGTAGTTTCTTCTTTTTCCATTACTCTATTTGCCTTCGTGCTAGCCGCATCAGCTTGGGGAGTAACGTTTTGCTCCTGTTGCGGTGTCTCTACTTGTTGTGTGGTAGTAAGGGCTGTTGTACTATCCATACCACTAAGGGAAGTCGCTATAGGAGTCGTGGTGAGTGTAGGTTGTACGATTGCAGACTGTTGCGATGTTGTGGCATTGTTAAATAGCTGTTCGTACATAGTCGAAGCCACTTGGTGCTCTGTCTGTTCGTTATTATTAATAGGTGTAGCGAATATAAAGTAAAATACGATGGCGACAACGGCTGCTGCCACGTAGTTTACCAACTCGCGGTTGATGCTAATGGTATAGTTCTTTTCAGTGCGCTTAATGTTAACCTTCTTCTTGCTACTCTTCGTTTTGTCTTCGCTTTGTTGCGTAGCTTTCTGCAGTTCGGCAATGCGCGGAGTCGTAACCGCGTCAAGGCCGTATAACTCAGGTGAGAGTACACCAGCTTCATTAGGAGTAAAATTGTATTTGCCTCCAGCGCCCAATGTAAGTTTACCGATACCTGAAAGCTCGTATTCACCTTCCTCCTGCAACTGTTGTTTGAGTTGTACTACAGCATCGTCAATGAGTTTGAGCGCTTCGGGATAGTTAGTATCGTAAGCTTGCATGTATGACTGAACGAGCAACCCATCATTTAAGTTGAGTTGCGGATTAAAGCCCACGCTACGGCAAGGCGGCAAAAATAGCTGCTCGTCATCAACACGGCGTGCGGGAACATATTGCGTAACGAAACCACCAAGGTTGGGCACGATTACACAGTCATGTTTCAGCATTAGGCTTTCAATATGTCTAGAAAGTTCAATCATACTGCAAAGTTACGCCTTTTATTTTAAAAGTCGCAACTGCGCAAAGGGCTTTTTTATCACTTTTTTTGCAATTAAAAAAGGTCTTTTTTAGAAGTGACTGATTATCAGACGGTTTGAAAAAACGGGTAAAAGCACTGCTTTATACATTTCGTGGTTCTTTCAGAGTTTGCTGAACAAGTTGGCGCGCTTTATGGCTTGATAAAAAAGATAGATGAAGAGGGCACGCCACCCCATATTAATGTTGTATGGCAACAGTGCGATGACGGAGGCCAACTGTGCGTAGAGCGTGAAGACGGCTTGTCGTGGTGTCACTTGATGGTCTAATAGGTAAGTGTAGAATGCAGCCAACTGGTGCATGATGCGTGTATTAGCCAAAGCTGCGGTGATTGATGCGAGTGAAAAAAACTTTATAAAGTCCAACTCGTCAACTTTTCCTCGGCGTAGTGTCATGTCGTTCTTTTCCATCGTTCTTCCTTTTTAAAAGAGTGAATAATGTGTTCGTTTTATTTTTACTGATGCAAAGGAAAAACTATTTTTTGACAGACTACGACACTTTTAATCTTGGAATGTTAAAAGTGAAGGGAAAAAGCGGATTCTAAAACGAATAGTGTGGGAAGGTACTGTTTAATAAGCTGCAATTTAGCGTCCTCACCTGGGGGCGACGCGTCCCCCAATTAGGCAGACAATCTGCAATTTGTAAACCGCATTCGTTTCACGAAAAAAGGTCTGCATCTCGCACATAGTGTACGTGATGCAGACCTATGGTAGTAAGGAAGTAAGCATTAGAACTTAAATCCTAATGTCATCATGATGTTGTGGCGATTGAGGTTAACCTTTTGGCCTTGTAGGCGGTTGGTAGTGTTGTCGCCATTCTCAATATAGTTGAAGGCATAGGCCGTTCCGCCTTGATGTTGATACTGATAAGCAATGTCGAAGTAGACGTTGCGTCCACGATAGCCGAGGCCTGCTGTTACGCGGTTGATGTCGCCAAGGTTGACGTAGTCAGTATTGGTGCGATTGTAGTAAGAAGAGCTGGCGGTGAAGAGGTTGAGGTATGCATCGTCTTTGAAGGCTGACGATACGTAGTTGTAACCTAATCGGCCGTAGAATGAAGGAGCTAACCTGGCTTCCACACCTACGCGGAAAGTGTGAACGGGCTTTAACCAATTGTCTATCTCGTTGTTCAACTCGCGATCCTTGGTGCTTGACGTTGTACCCCACCAGTCACTGTAGCTATCGTAGTCGGGATAGCTAATAGAGGCACCTGTGTAGCGACTAATCTCGTATTCAGCGTCAAGCGCAATGTTACGACCAAAGGTAGTGGCAAGGCCGATATTCAACTTCCATGGGGTGCGAATGCGATAGTCGAAGTCGCCCGTATTGAAAGTGCCTTCTGTGTGAAAGCTATCTCCCTTAGCGTAAGGGTGATATTGCTTAACCTCGTCGGTGAAAGCGTAGGGCGAGTTCATGTAGACGTAAGCATTGCTTGTTAAGTCGTAGAAAGTAGGCGTGGCGAATGACAGACCAAGGCGTAAGGGAGAGTCTTCAAGCGGACGGAAGATGATACCGAACTTGGCATCGAAGCCTGTACCCGTCAGCTGCTCTTCTTGGTTCATGAAGTAATAGTTGTAACGAACTTGTTCGGGCGTCATGCCCTCTTCGGGAACAATGGTCTCGTCATAGTAAACGCCTGAATGCATATTGACGTTGTAAACACCGAAGGTAACGCCAGCGTAAATGCGGTCGTCGATGTTGGCAGAGAGGTTGAAGTCATACTGCTGAACACCGCCCCATTGTACGCGACGATAGTTGTAGTCAGTAGCGTTGATAGGATTGTAACCAGTCACTTTACCCGTTGCGTCTACTTGTGCGTCGAGTAGCTGCGAGTCGTAAGCAGCATTGGCTATCGGCATGGTCTTCCCGCGATCGTTGTCTTTATAGAGGTCGAGCGTTCCAGCCATTTGGCTTAACTCCCACGTTTGTGACATGCCGTTGGGCAGCGCAATGCCAGTAAGGCCGATATAGTTCTTAAAGTTGCGACGCTTTTGGTAATTAAAACCAATATTGAAATATTTCAATCCGCTATTGCCGGTCTTAAAGGCATAGACAAAGCCTGCTTGGTCGAACGAGCCACGTGCTTTGTCAATGTCGAGCATACTTACTGCATTAGGTTGTATGGTTGCACTACCTGTAAAGGCTACATCGCTGCGGCGGTACAAGCCTGTACCTGCAGGGTTGATGCCCATACTTGAGATGTCAGCACCTAACACGTTCATGGCACCACCCATACCTACGTAACGAGCCGTACCATTAAGGTCGTTGCCCGAAAGGTTTTCTACCTTATATATATCTTGCGCACTCATGCTGCCGCAAAGTGTGAGGGCAGCCAGTGCTAAACTGTATTTGCGTTTCATGTTTTCTTTGTAACTTAGTTTAATAAGTTAGGAAATTTAATGGGGGTAATGAGTTTAATAAGCAAATTACTATTAGTAAAGGTAACTTTTTAATCTCATAATCTCATACCCCTACCCTCTCCTATCTTCTGCCACCGAAGCTGCGACCACCACCACGGCTGCCACCGCCAAAGTTGCCGCCTCCGCCGCTGAAGCCTCCGCCAAAGCTACCGCGTGAAGGGGTAGAATAGGAAGGAGTGCTATTGTAAGAACGTGAAGGACGCGAAGTTTGCGTTGAAGAGTTGCGATCGGGTGTGTAACTATTGTTACGGTTGCTGCGATTGCTGCGACTATTCGTATCGAAGTTGCCGTAAGTGCGTGGCGTACGTGAGGTACTGCCGTTTACCGAAGTGCGGTTGTTCGCCCCATTAAATGTGCCACGCTGTGCGGGTCGATTGTTAGAGAAACCGAAGTTGCTGCCACGTCCGCCAAAGCCATTGCTGGCTGAGGGACGATTGTTTGCATTGACAAAGGGACGATGCGAATTGCCCACGTGCCAGTTGCCACCATCGATATGAGAGGGACGCCATGCGGTCCAACCGCCATGCCAACCTCCCCAGCCCCAACCTGGGCCACCATACCAAGGGTCGTACCAGGGGTCGTACCAGCCACCCCAACCCCAGCCGTACCAACTGCTGTAGTAGGGACGCCAGCCATACCAACTGCCCCAGCCCCACCAACCGCTCCAACTGATGCTCCAGGGTGAACCGTAGCCGTAATAGAAGGGGTCGTAGCAGAGGTCGTAATAGTCCAAATAATAAGGACTGCTCACGTAGATGCCTGCGCGTGGTGAGCAGAAGCGAACGATACGTGCGGTGCATGAGCCGTCTTCGTAGCCGTCTTCATAACCTTGGTTGTAGGTTTGCTGATTATCGAGCGTGTCGGACACGTTGCTCTTATAGTTACGTCCGCGACGATTGTAGTCGTCGACGTTCCACTTACCGTTGCCACGACCGTTGGCCCAATTACTTGATTGGAACGTACTATTATCTTCGTTTCCACTGATGGGACTATAACTTGAACGCCCTGGTGCGGTATAGGTATCGTTACTTTGAACTTTGTCTTTTGATGACGGAACGAAGTACACGTCGTCATCTTGTGCATAAGTGCTGAGACTTCCCAAACACAATGCTAATAGCAATAGCGACTTTTTCATTGTGGTTCCTTTTTTGTGTTGTTAATGCAAGCGACTCTTTCCGGCAGGAAAAGTACTTGTTTACTAGTTATTATCTAAATGCAAAGGTAGTGGTTTTTTAAATTGAAACTTGCGCTGTATGTCTGAAAAAGTATTCCATTTTGCCTATATTTATCTTATTTAAGAGTAATATGGTAAAATAGGATAGGTAAGATCTACGAGTGCTTTAAAATTCAAAATTTTTGTTGTTGCTTATATGCTTTAGTATTGTTTGCTTGCCATTGGTAGGCAAGTCGTTCGCTATCATTGTGGGTATGGATAATTCCACAATATTTAAACCCAGCCTTGTTAATGGCATGTTGCATAATCAGGTTATCGTGGTGAGTGTCAATGCGTAGATTGTTATATAGTTGTTGTGCGTATTGTACAACAAACTGAAATATACCTTTTACCTTACCATTACTGGCAATGCGGTGAATGGTTGCGTAAGGTTTATTATTGAGCCATTGCCCCTTGTAAATGGTTTGATAGGTAGGGTCGTCACCAGCTTGAAGAACAAAAGTTGCTACTATGTCGTTTCCTTGCTCAATAACAAAACTACTATTCGATTTGATATCAGATTTGAGTATATCATCACTTGGATAGTTGTTAGTCCATTGAGTAGGATTTCCTGTTTTAGCCATAAAAGTTCGTGCTTGCGCATAGATGCTTTGTAGCTGAGACAGGTCGGTATATTGTGTATGACGAATGCGTAGTGGTGTGGTTATATGCTCCATTTTTATTGAAATGTAAATTTTATTCTAATTTCAAAAAAAACACACCTGTTTGGTAGTGTTTTTTTTGAAGCCGAACCCATATATAATGGCTTTGCAGTAACTTGCAGCAAATATATAAATAATTAAATTGATTAACAACAACTAAATGATGACATTCCGTAAATCAATGGTGCTGCTATGCGTGGCTTTAGCCGCTCAATCAGCAGTAGCGCAAGAGAGTAAACCCAAAGAAGTTTTTAATCCACATTGGACGCTTGGGGTTCAAGGTGGTGTAAGCGAAACGCGTGGTGAGGTAAAATTTTCAGACCTCTTATCACCCGCTGTTGCAGGTTATGTGGGCTATCGCTTCACTCCCGTGTTTGGTCTGCGTGTGGGCGCAAGTTCTTTTGAGGCTAAGGGCAGTTGGGTTTCGCCCCACCAAGTGTATAAGTACAATTACGTTCAGGGCAATATTGATGCCGTATTCGACTTGAGTGCAGCCCTTTGTAAGTACAATCCTCACCGTGTGTTCAACCTTTATGCTTTTGCAGGTGTTGGCGTGAATGCGGCCTTTAAGAATGGAGAGGCTGGCGACTTAGTAGCAGCAGGCTATCCTTTAGCTTATTATTGGAGTGGCCACCGTTTCTCTCCAGTAGGGCGTGCGGGCTTAGGCGTAAACTTACGCGTAAGTAAGCATGTGGCTATCAACATTGAGGCCAATGCTAACGTACTTTCCGATCATTATAACTCAAAGAAGGCTGGCAATGCCGATTGGCAAATTAACCTCTTAGGCGGTTTAACTTTCAGTTTGGGTAAAACGAGTAAGACTTTGGCCGCAGAAGTTCCTGCCGGACCTGTTCAGCCTACAGAAGTTCCGCAGCCTGTAAATCCCAATCCAGTAGCGGATCAAGAGCCCAAGGAAGAAACACCTATTGCAGAAAAGAAGGCAGCACCTGAAACTTTGACGGAGAATATCTTCTTCCGTATCAATTCATCAGTCGTTCGCACTACAGAGATAGAAAAGGTGGAGGCCCTTGTGCATTATCTAAAGCAGCATGCTGATGCCAAGGTAGTCATAACGGGCTATGCCGATGCCGCAACGGGTACGCCTACTATCAATAGTCGTATAGCTAAACAGCGTGCCGCTTCTGTAGCCAATGCTTTGACAAAGCGTGGCATCTCGGCTCAGCGCATTGTCATCAATTCAAAGGGTGACACGGTTCAACCCTTTAATAAGGTAGAAGACAATCGCGTAAGCATTTGCGTAGCTGAATGATAATTACAAGCCTCTCCCCTCCCCCCTCCCCTACTGGGAGGCGGTTAGGGGGAGAGGTTTTTTACCTTTTCTTCACCCCCCAAACGTTCCCCTCGCATAAGTGGCGGCGAGGCACTCCTAAGCGACGCATCTCTTTAGTGATGCGCTTGATCGTAACGCCTTGCAGTGAACGAGGAGCTTGTGCCTTGAGTTCGTCAAAGAGTT
>ERZ833515.741-NODE-741-length-27296-cov-2.709702_pt1 | contig 27296 bp, 13 predicted proteins | sample MGYA00519949_ERZ833515 | MGnify/ENA primary metagenome ERZ833515 (study PRJEB31850, sample SAMEA3708741) | human gut metagenome | biome: human gut; feature: human-associated habitat; material: faeces | place: China | collected 2014 ...
TCGGTGACTCCTTTGTTCTCACCGGATTTAAGGAAAAAGACTGGCAGGAAAAGCTAGGGTGACTGACGCCCTGGCTTTTTTCCTGTCTTCACGAATAACCAGATTCCCGCTGCTAAAAAGAACAGGATCCCGATACTGACCGTTATCGTTGTGACATGGCTCTCCAGCCATTCTATGATCCGCTCCGCCAGACTGGTTCTCAAAAGATCTGGGGGATCCGTTTCTTCTTCTGCCCGACTTACGATCTCTGTCTCGGGTGCGTTTTCTGTCTTATTTTCCGTTTCTGGAAGAACTTCCTCATAAATTCCAATATACTGCTTTCCTTCCAGATCCGGTGTTCGGATCTGACCTCCATATTTTGCTTTTACATTTCGAATCAGCTTACTTCCGCCTGCAGTCGCATTTCTGAGCATCACCTCCCCATCCACATAAGGTTCTCCGTCCCATTCCACCCGGTCCACCCGATAATATACCCGGGACAACCCTGCAAGTTCTAAAAGTTTTTCTCCATAATCAGCAAGATCTGCATCGCCAGGAATCTCCATATCTCCCAAATAGAACGAATCTGCCCCGTATCCAGATACCGTCACAGAAAAGGAAAAGGTATCCGACCAGCTTCTCGACGTCTCTTCCACATCTACAAGAGAAAGTTCCCGCTCAAACTCTGTGCCGGACTCCTCATCGATAAGCGGAACGTCTGCCGTCTCCGGCACCGTATCATCACCTTCCAGGTCATAGGGAATTGTCACCTGGGCATATGTTATTTCTCCGGCTTTTTTCGCATTTCTGATTCGTTTTGATACCAACCGATATTCCTTTTCCCCCTCGCTCCTTGTCTCTTCCGGTATGAATGCCTCACCTCCATCCGTAAATATGGGGCTTTCATAGATCAAAGTCTCTTTTTCTTCTGATTTTTTATTTCCAGATGCTGCCTCTTCCGTGAAAAGTGCTTCCTCTGCAAACGTAGGCAGCGGAAATGCCAGACATGACAGAAACATCACACTTCCTAAAAAACCGGAAATTTTTTTGACAGGAAGCCGGAATATTTGGCTCCCATCATTTTTTATCCTTACGTTCTTCTTTTCTCTCATTTTCCTCCTTCTTTATATGCAGATACCAAAGACCAAGGAATCCGATAAACAGACCAAATACCGCAATTTCCGGTCTCCGGGTATCGCCAGTCTCCGGGGTCCTGAAACTTGTCCTGTCCTTCTGACGGACTCGCCCCTCTGTGCTGCCGGAAAATTCCCGCTCATAGCGTACCGTAATCCTGCCATACGTCTTTTCTCGGTCCCGTTCTTGTTTCGATTCCTCCTCCGATTCCGGTTCTGTCCACTCTGCCTCCACCGGTTTCTTCGGTTTGTCATGCGGAGTGGGCGCTGTTGGCTGTTCCGGCTCTGCCGGTCTCTCAGACATCTCCGGTTCCTTCGGCGCTGTCGGAGTCTCCGCTGGCGCCGTTGTCTCAGATTCGGCGGGCTCTGTCGGCAGCTCCGGTTCAGTAGGTCTTTCCGGTTCGTCCGGTGTTTTTCTGCGGTCTGTCATCTCGATTTTTATAAAGCTTCCATCTATTGGCACTGTAAATTTGATGGAATCAGCGATCTCATACCCATCCGGCGCAGATATCTCCGTCAGGATATACGTCTCTCCTGCTGTCAGCGTTCCATCCACAAAATGCGGAGTTTTTCCTGATATCCAGGAATCGATGACCGTTCCATCCACCGTTTTTAACTCCAGGGACGCTCCAGGCAGTTCTTCTCCCGTCGCCATATCTAACTTGCTGAACTGTGCTCTCGTCTTTTTATTCGTAATCGAAAGTTCATACAACTGGATCACCGCTTCTTTTTCCCTGTCAAATACGATAGAAAACGTCTCTTCCGAACACCCATATCCGGGTGGAGACTGGATCTCCTGAACCTCATACTCGTACATGACCCAGGCACCATTTTTCAGATAACCGATCGGGAGCTCCGGTGACAGCGCAATTCCGTCCGCACCTGTCATAAATACCGTCTTTTCTCCCGTCTGTACGCAGACCGCCTCAAACCATGCCCCGGAAAGTTTCAATTCTTTATCTTCCGCATCTGTCTTTCGGATCCTGATCCTGCCACATGCTATCTTTTCTTCTGGTTCCCGTCTGTTTTCCACCTCATAACGGACGATATTCTCCGTCTGGTCTACCGTGATAAGGATCGGTTCCGCTCCCTGATAACCGTCCGGAACTCTCGTCTCAAGAAGTACATATTTTCCTTCCGGAATCCGGTCGATTCGGTGCAGACCGGCTCTTATATCATAACTGGTCATTCCCGGATACCTCTCGGATGATCTGTCATGATAGCGGAACTGGTATTCAAACCGCGGTGACAGCTGACCGTCGGATGTTAATCTTTTCGGATCTCCATCAACTGTGACTGAGACTCGCATTCTGCTTCCATCCGATAATTCCCAGATCTGTGTGATGATTTTTCTGTTTTCCGTCGCCATATCCTCCAGAAGTCTGGCATCTCCTGAAGAGACTCTTCCCTGAAATTCCTTTTTCCACGAGAACTGCCGGAATTCATTTCCATACTGTCCAAACATCTTTTCATACGCCTCTGGAATCGCCGGAACATATTCCGACAGATCATCCGCCTTCCAACTGTCCACGATTCGGTCTTTCCGGTACAGATAAGCGCCGTTTTCCGTCTTTGCTCCCCCATTCTCATCCAGAACTGCCTCACAGAGGACAAACTCTGCTGCGGCAGGCCAGGATAACGGCTCTTTCTCCCCGGATGCATTTCTCTCAAGCTTAAAGACCTCCAGCTTCGTATGATCGTCTTTCAAAACAAAGCTCTGCAGATTTCCTGTTTCCTCCACTGTAATCTCCATGGATGCAGGAATGTAGCCACCCGGTGTTTCTAGTTCCTCCAGAATATAATCACCTACAGGAATTCCTTCAAAATATTTCGGTTTTTCATCCGTTATCCACATTGCAGTGACTGAAGCTTTACGGTTATCCACAGGATCTTCCGAGTTCCACACAGCCGGTGTCTCCTCTGCCTTCACGAAATAATATCCTTTAGGATATTTATCCTGATCGGCAGTATTTACCCGCTTTGCCTTAAACAGCGCAAGCTTCGCCCCTGTTACAAAGGTCTGGCTGTATGTGCCCCGGATCTCTGTGCTTGTTTCACTTGTCTCCATATCTGTGCGGTTTTCTACCTTCTGACGGTAATCTTCTGTTCCGTCGATTTTTGCGATCTCCACCTTTGTTTTTTCATCCGACAGGAGTACTCTCTGGACCTCATTCGTCTCCTTCACTTCCACTGCTGACGGAAATGTGCGGACATAGCCATCCGGCGCTTCCAGTTCTTCCAGGATATAGCTGCCCGGGATCACCCGCCTTAAAAGGTCCGGCTGTCCGTCCGTACTTTCATCCATCCGTCCATCCTGAATCGTTTTTTCGCCGCTGATCCACACATTTGGAATCAGATAGGACTCTCCTTTCCTGTGCTTTAGCGGCACGTCATCCGCCTCATTCTCCGGATTTCCCACATCAAGCAGCTTTTCTCTCTCATTTAAATGATACGCAGCCCGGTTTTCCATCTCCAGAAGCTCCTCATACCGGTATGTCACATAGTCCCCATCCCGGTCATAGACCGGCTCACCCTTTTTATACAGAGCTCCGCTCTCCGGATAATATTTCACCAGGCCAAACTCATCGAGAACCGGTTCCATCCATTTTTCAAAAACCCCTGTTTCCGTGTTCCATGTTCCCGTAATATAGGCATTCTCACTTCCTTCCATGATCTCCGCCGGTCTTCCCGTCAGTATTTTTCTTCTTCCAGTCAGATTTCCCGCGGTGTCTGTTTCCTTTACCACGGGCCATACATAGAATACCTGCTGTTCTCTTCCATTCGATCCGATTTCTGTCTTCTTCACATATGCCAAGCCTGTGTAGGCATCAACCTCCGCATCCCTGCACAAAGATCCATCGAGATGAAACAGTGTGGTCTCCGGATCCGTTGCAGTAAATACCTTCGATTTCCGGTCATACACAAGTTTTGTAAAATCGCCTCCCGATATTTCAAATACCGGCTGTCCGTTTTTCAACGCATAGATCGATTCTGTATCAAAGGTGATCTTCTGTTGCCGTCCTTCCCGGTCATAGCCGTAGAAAGTCCCGTCTTTTCCCTTTTTTATCACATCAAGATTTCCAAGATCATAGAATAAGACCGGTGTATCCCTTCGCTTCACTGTCTTGATTTCCCAGGTATCTTCTCCCCGCATCTCATCTACTGACGCTCTGTCCCGGGAAAATTCCATCTTTTCTCCGGCATATCCCTCTTTTACGACAATATCTGTCACATTTCCGTTTCTGTCCCTCGTGACCTCAACACCTTCAAATGCATGATCCTGTGAATCCCCGGTCTGCTTGACCCGGATCGCATCATAAAGTGCAAGCTTGGCTCCTGTTACATACGGATTCTGATGATCTGTCGTCTCCAGTTTTCTCGTCACATAACCGTAACCCTGAAAGATTCCATTCTCATAGACAATCTCCACCCGTTCTCCGCCGCGTTTCCTCTGCTCCAGCATCTCCAGAGTCCCCTTTTTCCAGCCAAATCCCTGGTATGTACCTGCATGATTGTAGGCAAGATCAAGGTTCTCAAGCCCGTACTGTGCACGAAGTTCCGATATCGTTCCTTCCACTCGCCCTGATACTTTCATTCCACGAGTTAAGTCTATTGTCTTTGTTTTTGAAATTTCCAGAATTGTTGCGGTATTTTCCGCATATATTCTGGCAGTATCCGTGACATTTTCCGGGTGGATCCCATCCGGATCCTGCTCGTACCCGTAAACTGCTGCCGCCGTTTTTCCTTCTGTCCAGCCTCCGGAATACAAGATCCGGTCACTGTAAATCTCTACTGCCACAGGTCCTGAACGCACATACCCGGCTGGCGGCTTCACCTCTGCCAGCACATAAACCCCTGCGGGAAGCGGATTCGGTGTTTTTGCGTATCCAACTGCCTGGAGAATCCCCTTTTCCTCGATATCCCGGATCGTCGGGATCGCCATGAGTGTTCCTGTCTGCAGCCCATTTTTATCCGTAAAGCTTACCAGATCACTCTCCTGGCAGATCGGTGTTCCGGCAGGGACCGTTCCATAGAACAGCTCTCCGGCCCCGGCTACCTTTCTCGCAAATGGCCGGATCTCCTTTGCCCCCATCGCCTCAAGAAAATACTGGCTTCCAAGGATCATCGTATCCGCCGTATAACATCGCACGGCACCATCCCCGTCGTCCGTCTCATTTCTTTCCGCCCGATAGACTCCAAATACCGCGTCATCATGAAGGATCGGCTCTCCAGTTTCCGCGTCAAGCTTCTCAATTCTCAGATTTGAGAAATACTTTCGATTCAAAAATGTCTTTTCCCCATAACCGGCCCAGACTGTATCCTCCTTCTCCTCATTCAGATCCACAATGCTCCATGGAACAAGCATCGGCGCATATTCCCCGTCATAGGCAGTCTTTATGCCTGTCATCATCTCCTTTCCCTCTCTCTTCGCTCCATTTTCACTGTCCGCCCGGTAATGATAATACTGCTTTACCTTCTCATTCCCGTAAGGTTCGTAATGCCCTGCTCTCTTTTTCTCAGAAAGTCCATACGGATAAACTTCAAAATCCCCATCATTGCTGTGGGCACATATCACATACTCCCGAAGTTCCTGTTTCTGATTTTCCGCCGACTCCTCGTTAAAGCGTATCAGATATTTTTTTGCAAGATCCCACGGAGAATCTGCAGTCCTGTATACATACTTCTCCTTCCAGTCATCTCCAGCCTCAGTCTGTCCGCCTGCCACTGGAAGAAATATCTCCTTCGGCGCATCGATCTCATAATGCCTATTCTTAAAGTCAAGAAGCTCCGGCGCATGGGGCTGTTCCTCCACGATTACATATTCTCCGTAAGGAAGATACTTCGATACCGCTGACGCTGCCTCTTCCTGTGCCTGTCCATTTTCCTTCCGGACCGCCAGAGTCATCCTATCCCCGTCTAGTCCGCCATTCTCTTCGCAGTCCCAGGCAATCGCATAGATTTTTCCCAGATCATACTTGAAAAACGGCTGCAGATAGTCCTCCGCTTTCTGGATCGCAAGATAGAGCGCATGATCATATTGCTCATCCGAATATGCGTTTTCTCCCTGTTTCATTTGTTCCTGCTCCGCTTTCAGATACCAGTCGATGGCAAACTGCCGGACTGCGTCCGAGCGCTTCGCATTCTCCTTCGCGTATTCCGAGGTATTGATTTCATTTTGCTTTCCGGTAATGAGACTGGCCGCAAACGATTTAAATGATGTATTCCACAGGAATCCCCTTCTCTCCCAGCGATCCGTGTCTGCTGTCCGGACAGCTGCAAAGAATTTCTCATAGTTATACCCTTTATCCGTCCCGGCTTCCCCATGATCCGGATCTATCTCCCGCCCCACTGTCTCCAGTACCTGGCGGTCCGCCTTTTTCGTATAGATCTTCTGGACCAGCTCCGGGAAATTTTTCTGGTATTCTTCGATCTGCACCGTTTTCCCGTTTTTATCCACCCAGAAGATCTCTCCGTCTCTTGTGCAAAAGATCCGTTCCAGATTGGACTTCAGATAAATCTTAAACCGGAAATTTCCGATGTTTTTCTCGTCATCCGTCTTTTTCTCTACCCGTATCTTCTGCTTTACCGGCCGTTCCAGTACAAGAACAGGCGTGAGCCCCGTATCTCCATCCTCGCTGATCTTATCCTGACCGCGGTATACCAACCGCTTCGCAGTGATGTAAGTGTCTGAAAGGTCCTGATTTTTTGAGACTGACACAGCAAGAGCTGCCCCTGAGAATTTTACAAGATATTCCGCATAACCGATTCGGTCTCCTGCCTGATATCCCCAGACATTCGCGTTTCCGATCGTCTGGATCTCCTTTTCCGTCAGGACATGATCTTTTTCCGGAAGTTTTACGATAAAGTTTAAGGTGAGACTCGTCTTTCCATCGGTAAAGACCTTTCCGAACGAATCTTTTCCGGAAGTCCGAACCTGAATTCTGTATACACCGGACTTCTCCCTCACCACGCTTTGAAGCTCCACTTCTTTTTCCACGAGCTCTTTTTCTGTTGTGACCTCGATCTTATCTTCCGTTCTCGTCAGCGGAACACGGTATCCATGTGCCGGATCTCCCGACAGATAATCGATCACCTCTTCTCCAGCTTTATGATAAACCATGACCTGATGCATGATCTCTGTCAGCTTTCCATCTGTTCCCGGCATCAGAGCCGGTGTCAAAGTCGCATCGAGATAATATCTTCTGTTTCCGGCGTACCCCATCACATACTGTCTGTCGGTCTGGAACCGGAAGTTTCCGCTATTTTTATATTCCTGATACACCCAGCGGAGATTTACCGGATCCTCGTACACCGCATAGACACTGTCCGTCGTCTTTTTCCCATTTTCCACTTTTGAGGTAAAAAATCTGCGGTTTCCAATAGAAGATGCACCTGCATACAGCGTTACCTGATAACCAGCATCCTCTTTTCTGATCCCATCGATTCCGCAAAAGTTCCACTGGGGATGTTCTTGATACCAGGTGAAAATGCTTCTCATAAGATCCAGAACACAGGAATTCTTTTCGACAGGCACTGTAATTTCCTGCACCGCCGCACCATACACGGTCTTTTTTGCCGGCTCTCCCGGATCTGTTGTCATTCCCCAGAGATCTTTCTGGCCCTTTTTTACTCCCCGGCTATAGACCGGCATATCCTCCAGCGAGCGGACACCTCCGGCCGTAACCGGAACTTCATACCCATTTCTTCCAAGGATCTCCTCTGTCTGAGCCTTCAAGAAGAGAAAGCTCTCCGACGTTTCATCTGAAAGGTCACAGTCTTCCAGTTTCACCTGAAACCGCTCATCTTCCTCATCGACAGACAGATTTGAAAGGCTCATCGGTATCTTTTCCGGAATCTGTTCTGCCTTTAAGATCTGCGGTTCTATCCGGCTCACCGGTTCCTGTCCGGTAATATTTCCTGCCGCATCCCGCTCCGGCTGATAGAGAAGATCACTGGAATCACTCTCCGCCCGTTTCCATACGATTCTACCTGCCTCGTCTTTTACAATTACCTCTTCTGTTCCCGTCACATGAGGTCCTGTCACCAGCTCTTCTCCTGCGTCAGCGCGATAGAATCTCGTTCCTTCCGGGAAACCGTAGGCAAAGATCTCATAGCCTCCATCTTCATTTTTCCCTGCTGTCCCCGCTGATGTGACCGTAAATGGAAGTTCATCATATCCTTTTCCACTTCCATCATCTCCCTCCATTGCCGCTGTGAGTTCCGGCATCGTGACCACAGCCGTTCCATTTGCGTCCGTCACAGATCCTGGAGTTTCAAAGCCTGCTCCCCGGTTGGTGATCTCCTGATCCATTCCGTTTACCGAAAGCTCGTATCCCTCACTTCTGGAAAGTTCTTTTATATAATATTTTCCCAGAATCAGCGGTCTCCCAATCCACCAGTTTCCGTTCTTCTCCATGTTCTCCTGATACAGGTTTCCCGGCCCGTTCCAGGAGATATCCGTCCTTTTTCTGATCTTTCCGGCCGTATAATCGTACTCCACCCCCGGTGCTTCCGTATAACACAGAAAATCCGCATTTCCATCCTGATCTGTTGCTGCCGTTGCCACAAGATCATTTTTCTTATAGACAACGCCGGTATTGGTCAGAATTCCGTTTCCTGTCACCTCCGCATCAGGATGAACGATGTCTTCCGCCGCAAAAAGGCCATAAACGGCCCCTTCAAGTGTTCCGTCTCCTTCCGCATCCCCGTAGGACGAATAATCATCCGATTCTCCCCGAAAGAGATCTCTGTCTTTTTTCGTGATATGGATCCGCCCCTCAGTTCGATGGTCATACACATGCCAGGCATCCCCGCAGTCCTCAGCGCCATTACAGTGCGAATACTTTTCGGAATCCCTGGGATCCAGATGCCGGATTCCATCCTCCTCTGCATCCGCCAGAATATCCTCAAAGTCCCCAACGCCTTCAAACTCTCCCCAGCCATCGGATTCTTCGCCATCATCAGCTTCATCCCGGCTTCTTCCCATAAACCAGTCGTAAAACCGATCAAAAATACTCTTCTTTTCTGCATTGGACGCCGTTGCCTTAACCGCAGCTTCTTTAGTATCTGCTTCCGCATTAGACGCCGTTCTCTTCATAATTGTTCCCGCGTGGCTTTTTACCACCGGTATTTTTCTCTCCGAAACAGTACTCCCACCTGTCACTCCATTTCCCGAATACCAGATATTTTCCGTGATCTCACGACTGCTTCCGGATCGTTTTTCCGCGTTTACTCCCGCCTGGGAAGAATCCGTCGTGATCATCTCCACAGGGATATCATCCAGGTGCAGGTCATGGAGGATATATCCGTTTCTTGCCTGGATCTCCTTCCATGTATAGGTAAACCTCAGTCCGATAAACCTCCGGTATGTCTCCTCACAGTCCGCCTTGCAGCCGGATTCCTCTAATGCGTCTTCGGATGCAGCCCGGAGCTTTCGCTCATTTCCAGCACTTTTCTGGCTTCTCCCATCCGGTTCTCCGCTTTCCAGTACCTCCTGCACCTCATCTTAAACGCTCTCATCCGCGATCCAGTGAAAATGGCAGCCGCCTTCCGCCTCTGCCTCACAGGCTTCCATCAGCTCCATCCACTGCTTTGCCGCAGCCCTGTTATTATCCCTGGTCTGTTCCGCAGCCTCCTCATAAGCATCGCTCTTTTTCCCGTCCTTATCCCCGGAATCCCCATCTTCCTGGTCCTCCGGCATATTTGCCCATGACGGCGCGGCATGTCCGTCACAGTATGTCTTTTCATATGCATACTTTCTGGTATCTTTGTAGGTTATCTCCCCCTTTTCGTTCGTGGTTCCTTCCGAAAACACCTGAAAGCCGCTCCATGGGCGAAAGCTCAGGTTCTTTTCCGCAAGTTTTCCCTCGCCGTCCGTCTTTGAGATCTTTCCTCCGTCCTCAAACCTTTCATACAGATAGAACTGGCTTCCCTTGAGCGGCATTCCGGTCTCACCGTCATGTTTTACAAGCCTGACATTGTAATCCGCTGAAAATGTCTCCTTATGGCGATAGATCTGAAATTCAAGCGTCGGCGTCTCCACACCATATTCCGGTATTTCCCCGTCACCCAGAGTGCCTGATCCGCCGCCTTCCCCATCCTGGCTGATCACCAGATAGAACACCATATCTGACGGAATGATCCTCATATCCGCTTTGTAGAGTCTCTGATGTTCCGGCGCGTTGATGCAGACCTTAAAGTCCATCCACTCCCTGAGATATTCCGGATTCCAGCTGCCTTCCGTATACCAGCCTGAATTGCCTCTCATGGTGATCTTATACCGCACTGTCGTCTTATTGTACTTCTCTTCATCCGTCATATTGCTTCCAACAGCATTCTCATTTGCGGTCACCGAGCCATTGTTGTGGATCCGGATCGCATCCCCGCTCCAGGTCACCTCATACAGGTTCTGTCCCATCACCGATTTCGCGATATTTTTATCCTGGGACGCGTCAAGCCAGCCCACATTTCCCCCTGTAGATCCATTGTCCCACACACTCTGTGGCTCGATCTTCGCGATATCCCGGATAAACTCTTTTCCGAGAACAAACTCCGTATCCAGGGCGCCAGGTCCGTCAGAAAAAGGCAGTACCTGAAATGGCACTGCCGTATCTTCCGAAGTTGCTTCCCGGATCGCATCCGGCGCTTCTTTTCCCGCCGCCAGCCCGACGGAGGACGCCTGCTCCATAACAGCGATCGCGCGGTCTTCAATTTCCGGATTGTCAGCCACCCAGGCAAATTTTGTCCCTGCATCGTCTTTCACATACTTTACGATATTGGCACTGGACGTCGTAGACGCGATCTCCGCATAAAGACCCGGATCAAACTTTTTTGCCGCGTCCTTCAGTGCCGACCAGTTGTCCGGATATGCCCAGAATAACCGTTTCGCCTGCGTTTCCGTAAGCGGAGACGGCATCGTATCAAACTTATACATATCATACCGGTCGACCTTCTTCCAGCCTTTTCCCCCATCGAGGCAGTAATACGGGGCCGTCGATTTCTGCGGCCACACATCCGATGCCTCGGACGGGAACGGGAGTGGAATCCCCACTCCCGTGATCGTCATAATGACTGCAAGAAATCCAGCCAACCATCGCCTTCTTTTTTTCTCTTCCATACTGATCCCCCGCCATTATTTCTTTCCAATCGTCTGTACCGCACCTCTGACACACCATGCGCCTGTCTCATCCACAGTGTAGCCGTCCGGCGTCACACAGTCCGCCAGCATATGTCCGTTTTTCTGGTCCATATAGTAGCATTTTCCATTGATCCAGGTCCAGCCTTTCGTCATCCGCCCGGTCGGTCCCAGGTAATACCACGCTTCTCCTTCTTTTATCCAGCCAGTCTGCATTTTCCCCTGGCTTCCGTCATTTGTCTTCTGGAGATAATACCAGCTTCCATCTTTTTCATCGAGAAACCACCCTGTCTGCATCCTGCCGTCAGCCGCAAAATGGAACCATGAAGTCTTTTCCTGTCCTTCTTTCGCATATGGGTTGTAGATCCAGGCCCACTCATTGGCATACGTTCTTCCGCCGGAAACAAATTTCCAGCTTCCATCCTCCTGCTTTCTCCACTCACCGGTGACACTGCCCTTTGGCTGTTCCCCTGTGTTCTGTGCCTTTTTCAGCACACTTCCCGTTCTTCCGCCGCCGGAAGAACGTCCTCCTGAGCTGCCGGACCAGGTCTTATCCACAAGCTCAAACTTTAATTTCACAGGAATCTTTTTCTCCAAAGCCCCAGCACTGACCGTGATCTCGTCCTCATATTCCGCCGTATACGGATATTTCTTCATCCCCTCCGCGATCCAGAATGCCTCCGTATTTACTGATACCGCACCGTTTTCTACCTTTACAGCACCATTTTTTACGTTCCAGTTAAATTCGAAGCTACCGTCCCCATTTCCTTTTAACGCTTCCTGCGGTATCAGCTTTGCCGTAATCTTCTGTGCATCCGCGCCCTGCCATATGACCGCCGGGTTATATCTCGATCCCGTTTTCGTGAGTATCAGGTCAAACACCAGCTCTCCCTGATCCACCTTGATCTCCTCCGGCATCACCACAGTCCTGTCATCTGTCACAAAATCCACTTTCACGCTGCAGACTGCCGACTGGATATTTCCAAGGGCATCCTTTGCCGCCATCACTACCTCCGTGCTTCTTGTTCCACACCCAGTACGTTTCTCATAGATATGTTCCTTATGAGCCGCTTCATCCGCCTCTATGAGATCCAGGATCCATCTCGTATCCTTTTTCGCCATCACCTTTGCGTTCCGGTAATCTCCGTCCGCGATTCCCTCTTCCACAAAACCGGCGTCCACCTGGATAATGGCATTATCGCCGACGGTCCAGCTGATATCCTTTTTATCGAAATAGTCCGGTGTAAAGGATCCTGACAGGATCTGCGGCGCGGATACCGTGATCGTTTCCTGCGGCTTTTTCCTGTCACCGGTCAATGTTCTTGTCACCATAAAATTCAATGCCGCTTTGTCGAGAGTCGCGCCTTCCGCTGCGATCTTCGTCCGGTCCTTGATCTGGAATGTCACCGGGATCCTGCAGTTTGCGGTCACAGACTTCTCCTCAAAGCTGGATGCCGGTCTCGTCTTTGCTGTCAGAACCGCAAGTCCGCCCTGGGTACCGTTTCCGTAGACCGTATCCTCGATAGGGTACCGGTACTGTTTCTTCGCCTGTTCTGTCTCCGCTTTCTCCACAATATCCTTAAAAAATCCTGCATTCAGGTTCAACTCGATGGATGCGCTCTTTTTCGTATATCCGGACTCGTCCTCATCATCATTTTTCTTTAAGATGATCAACTCATCGTCATCCACACTCCATCTCACCGCCTCATCGGCGACATCGTTGTTCTTATCGACCACAGCCTGGATCTTCACGTCCTGGACCTTCGTTCCCGACTCCAGCTTTCCGTTTAAATATCTCGCCAGCAATTTCCCCGCGGTATCCCTCACTTCCGTGGTGATCGACGGGTTCATCCGGTCCCCGGTGCGCTCCTCGATGACCCGGAAACCAAATTCCTGGGGCTCTACCCGCACACCTGCTGCCACTTTCTTATAGACCGCGGAGACCTCCGTATCATGTTCCGGCATCACAAACTGGTAGGAACCTCCTGTCTGATAGGTCGTCTTCCTTCTGCGCCCAAGAGAATCTGTATAGGTCGGCACACCATCCATCTGGAATTTCTCTGTCTCTGTGTTCTTCGGAGCCGTGAGGACTGTAACGGTATCTCCGGCAGCCACCGCGCCCCGGTATGCTTTGTGGAATTCCTTGCTGTAGGCAGACGGACCTCTCGCCGTCAACACCGCCACATCATAGAAATTCCCTGAATTTGCCGCTGTATCCACCTGAAGGACCGACAGCAGATATCCCCGCATCGGTCGTCCCACGGAATTCGGTGCGAAATGATCCGGAGTATAGAGATCCTGTCTCGCCGCAGCCTCGGTATCCACTACATGGAGAACGCCGTTCTCGAGTTCCTCATAGAAATAGAGTTCGTCCTCTTTCTTCGTGTTCTGTCCCTGCACCAATGTGTAGAAATTATCTCCTTTGTTCCAGAAGCCAATATGGGCATCGTAGGTGAACCGATTGTCATCCGAGACACCTGAGCCGCAGACACCGGCTGCAATCTTCTCCTCTGTATCCGCGAACAGGTACGCCACATCCGCTCCGTCCTCAACCCCATAACGGAAGTGGAAGCCAGTATCATGAGTTCCAATAAAAGTTCCCTCGCGCGCCGCACTTCCAAGCCCGGAAGATGCGATGGTCCCCTCAAACCGTGCCACCTTCATCTTTCCGGAAGCGTATTTTCCCGTGATACCGCCGATGGACTGAGAGCCGCTTCCGCCGATGGTTCCCATCACATGCGTATTGAAAATATCCGCGGAATTCTGGAATCCCACGATTCCGCCCACATAGCCGCCGCCCTGGATCCTGGCACTCAGACTGTCCCCTGTGTTCACCTCACAATCCGCGATCAAAGACTCTGCCGCCCGTCCGGCAATTCCCCCAGCAAAGATCTCCTTTCCGCTTCCCGTATCGATAGCCACATGGTCGGAAATACAGTTTTCCACCACAGAGTCTTCCAGGACATCCGCAATAACTCCACCGGCTGTACCGGTAGTCCTCAATGTACCGTTTACTGTCACGTTCCGGATCACTGAATGTTTCGCACGGCCCGCGAGAATTCCCCCATTCTCCTTTACCGTGATCACATGCCCCGGCTTTACCTTGAGCTCTGTGATCTCCGCGTTCTCCACTGCGCCGAACAGTCCCCCAAAGTCCCAGGACGGCTGGTACATGCGGAAATTGGACACAGTTTTTCCGTTTCCGCTAAAATGCCCCTCAAACGGCGATACTCTTCCGGCCCGCATATCCGCCCCAGTGTGATAGAATCCGATAGGGATCCAGTTCATTCCACCGAGATCAATATTTTTCCCTAACTCAAACCAGGCACCTTTATAATTTCCCGGATAAGTGCCCTCTCCACTTCCAACCTCCATTCCCATGGACGCAAGGGCAGCGAGCCCAATGAGGTGCTCCTTCGTTGTGATCTGGTACGGCTTTTCCTTTGTTCCATCCCCAGTTCTTCCACTTAAAAAGCTCATATCGCCCACATCAGCGCCCCAGATCTCCTCATCCGCAGCGAGCACAGCAATATTTTCCACGGCATCCGATGCCGTCGCCGTTCTCTCCGCCGCTGTTTCCACACTTCTCAAAACTGCCATTCCTCTTACCGGTGTTCCAAGCGCCATGCAGAGTCCTAACCCTGCTAACATCATCTGGCTCTTTCTGCCTCTGTTTTTTCTGCTCTTCTTCATTTCTTTTCTCCCCTCTATGCCTGCGGCAGACAGAATGCCGGGCAGATCCCGATCCCAACATCTGACACATCCGCCTGTCTGAAGCATCCATTTTCAAGATCTACAACATACTCCCGGTTTCCATATACAAAACTGCCTCTTTCATCCACCTCATAAGCCGGTGTCCGAAGCCAGAACCCGCGGCTGTAAGAACTTCCCTTTCCTTCCGGATTCCAGATCTCATCCCGATACCGGTATGCTTCCTCCAAAGACAGCAGAAAGAATCTGTCCCGGCAGTCCTGGTATGGCAGCAAATGGCTCTCAAGACCATCCAGACGGCTGTCAGCAAAATCACCATCCCCTGTTTTCCCTGTAAATGCCGTCAAAGCTCCCGTGTATACAAAAGATGCATCTGGAACCGCAGTCTCCACCTGTTCCCCCAGCCATTCTCTCACCCGGGATTTCTTATAATTATTGTTTTCTCCAAACGGAAGTAAGATCCGCTCCTCATAAGTACTGTCCACATCGGACCGAATCACGTTTTCCGCCAGAAACAGCGCACGTTTCCCATAACTGCCTCTGCCGTCCTGGTAATCATCATCGATACATCGAAACCGGCATACTTTTCCCGCAATCTCCCGCGAGACCACATCACCGGTCTTCCATGCGGCCCGGTCTTCCTCCTCCCCGAACTTGTCTCCCGTTCCTGGAACGGTATTTTCCCCGGAATCCGGCGCCCGCCCCCGCCATTCAAAGCCGATCCGGCAGTCCGTAACCGTCTCACCGTTCACATTCCTGGTCCCCAGATCCAGCTTTGAAATATTTACCACTCCGGGAAACATCTGCGCGATCACCAGCGTATCGAACGAGCTGTCTTTTCCCGTTACCACAATTTCCTGCCGCCCTTCCCGTTCTGCGGCAGATACCGTCTCCATCAGAAACCGCCTGCCCGCTTCCCGGTCCCGCAGGATCACAGGTTCTGCTGTCAGAAATTCTGACGTTCTCTCCGCCGCGTAGGGAACGAGTTCTCCCCGGCAGCTTGTGAGTACAGCAAGAGAACCGGCCGCAGCAAGCCACTTCGCCACTTTCTTTCGATTCATTTTTCCTCCTGGATATTCCGGCTAAAGCCGCCGGCGGCTTTTCGATAAAGCAGATAATATCTGCCTCCAAAGATTTTTAAGACTTCCAAAAGATCTATTATGATTTGACTGGAACTCCCCAACCGGTTCGTTCCTCCGTTTGTCCATAACTATATCACAGGCCATACCCGGAATCCATATCGGATCCGTAAAACCAAAGCCCCATTATTTAGCCAGTTTCACGAAAATATTTTTGCATTTTCGTCACTTTTACCATACCATTTTTTCACCGATGCCAGTAAAAGCATTATTTATAAGCATTTTTCGATGTCAAAAAAGACAGGACATGCCGCGCACGTCCTGCCTTTCACCTGTCTTACCACGTCTCCACCGTCCGCAAAAATTCCTCCATCGAAATCACTCCGGCGCACACAAGATCCGCCAGCTCTTCCCGCATGGTCCGCATCCCCTGTGTCTTCACCACATAATCCTCGATCTCCCACTCCGGCCGGTTTTCCGCAATCATCTTCTTCAGTTCCCGGTCCATCACAAATATCTCATGAACCGCAGTTCTTCCTTTGTATCCTGTATTCCGACAGAATTCACATCCGCGTCCGCGCCTTGCGCTCCGGATCTTTCTTCCAAACAGCTTCTGCTCCTCATCCGTAAGTTCCACCGTCTCCGCACAGTGCGGACATACCTTTCTCACCAGTCTCTGTGCCGCCATGCCGCATAAACTGTCCGCCGTGAGATACGGCTCGACACCCATATCTGCCATTCTCGTGATTCCGCCCGCCGCGCTTTTCGTGTGCAGAGTCGAGAGCACCAGATGACCGGTGATTGCCGCGCGGACACTGATTTTCGCTGTCTCCGGATCCCTCGTCTCGCCGACCATGATAATATCAGGATCCTGTCTCAAAACGGCACGGAGTCCTGCTTCAAAAGTAATCCCCGCCTGTTCATTCACCTGCATCTGGCTGATCCCCGGAAGATATCGCTCCACAGGATCCTCGATGGTCACGATATTCACCGGCTGTTTCGCGAGATATTCCAGGATCATATATAATGTGGTAGTCTTTCCGCATCCTGTCGGTCCTGTAAGATACAGGATCCCGCCCGGACTTCTGAGGATCCTCTTCATCTTCTCATAATTTTTCTCACGCATTCCAAAGGTTTTGCCATGATCGATCTCCGTTTTCATATTCAGGAGTCTCAGCACCATCTTCTCGCCAAAGATCGTCGGGACCACGCTGGTCCTCACATCCAGGCAGATCCCGTCGATCATCTCCTTAAAATGCCCGTCCTGCGGCACTCTCTTTTTCGCAATGTCCATTCCGCTGAGGACCTTCGCCCTCGTCACCAACGGCTGATGCATTTCCTTGTCATATTCCCGCACATGGAGCAGCATGCCGTCCAGCCTCATCCGGACGACCATCCGGTCTTCCTGCGGTTCCAGATGAATGTCACTGGCATTTTTCCGGTATCCCAGATTTAAAAGTTCCTCAAGGAGCTTCACCGCAGATCCGGCCTCTGCCCCATAGTTCTCCATCTCCTGGACCTCATTCTTATTTTCCTGTTTTCCTTCTCCGCCTAATATGCCCAACATCCCATTTTCCTCTTTCTATCATAACTCATTCCCCTCTCGCTGACGCAGACGGTTCGTGAGTTGCTGTCTGTACTTCGGATCCGCGGCTGCCGGGGATTGTATCCAGCACCATCTCCGGTCTGCACACTGCCATTCCTCTCATACAGGTCCTTTTTTCCATCCATCACCCGTACCGTGACAAGGACGCGGCCAGACCGGCTCTCTTCCACCTCAATTTCCGGTTTCAGCGTATCGATATGAAACGCGTCCATGGACAGTCCGTCCAGTTCTTCCACTTCCACAGCACCTGTCTCCAGCCGGTCCGCCACATATCTCCATGCCGCGTCCCCAAGCATTTCTGCCTGCTCCTGTGTCCTTGCATGATCCAGTACCCACACCGCCATCCGCCGCATCGGAAAGATCATAAGGAGCAGCATACTGAAAAGCAGCATGACGATCATGACCTCAACCAGTGTAAACCCCCGTCTATGACCCTTCTCCATCTTTAATCTTTCCTTTCACCTGTCTCTTCTTCCGAAGTCATGGACACCCAGAATCCCGAGACCTGGACGGTTCCGGTATCCGACGTTTCTTCCGCGAAATATCCCGATTCCAGAAATTCTTCTCCATCAACCGCCAGATGGATCTCTGCCGGTTCCCCGTATTCCGCATCTCCCATATGGCGTTCCAGTCTGTTTCCTGCCTCATAAATCTCCCGATACCGTTTCACGGTCTTTGAATAGCCGGAGACACTGAGAAGCATCGCCTCGGCTACCAGAAGAAGGATCAGAAACGCCGTCATCAGCTCCACCAGTGTTGAGCCATTCTCATTCCGTTTCCATATCTTTTTCATGGCTTTTCCTCCCCGCTCCGTTCCGCCGAAGACGGCGTACTCACGAAAACAGGTGCCATGGGGATCAGTCTCGACGCGCCTTCCTTCCGGTCATTTACAGTACAGACCGCCTGCAGCACAAGTCCTGAACCGTCCTCTTTCCAATAGGAGGAGATGACTGTCTCGATCCTCTTTTTCTCCCCATTTCCAGTCTCTGCCCACACTGCCGCCTCCGTCTCCGGAAGTCCCTCCGGTCCCTGTAATTTTTCAAGGATTCCTGTCGGCTCCTCCTGACACATATTCTCCACAAGGATCTGCACCACCGCCTCGGCTGCCAGCCTCGCTTCCGTTCCAGCAGCAAAGTTCAATGCTGAACGATAGCGCCTTGCCCCAGACGAAAAGAGAAGTGAGGTAAATACCGTGACAAACAGCACGGTCACCAGAACCTCCGCCATCACAAATCCTTCGCTCCGGTTCTTTCTCAACGCCACTCCCTCCTTATCGAATACTTCCATACATGTTCCACATCGGCTCCATGATTCCAAGGATCAGGATTCCGGTAAAGATCCCGATCAGCAGGATCATTACCGGTTCCAGCAGGTTCACCAGCTTATTCAGCGCCAGATCCGACTCATGTTCATAGCTTCCCGCGATCCGCTCCAGCATTTTATCCAGGTGCCCCGCCTCTTCTCCCGTAACGATCACCGCCGCCAGTTTCTTTTCAAATCCACCACTCTCCCGGATTGCCTCGCTCAAAAGCATTCCGCTGCTCACACGCGCCATGATCGTCCTGATCTCCCGGTCCAGATACATGTTTCCGATCGTTCCTTCCGTATATTTCAGGCAGGATGTGATCGGAAGTCCACTGGAATAAAGGCTGGACATGTTCTCACAGAATCTTGCCGTACAGATGATCCTTATCTGCCGTCCGACCACCGGAAATTTGCAGATTACCCGGTCATAGCTGTAACGAAACCATACTCTTTCCGTCAGGATCTTCCATCCTGCCAGGATCATAACGGCCGCCACTGGCAGGAAATAGCGGTACGCATACAGAAAATGGCTGATCCCCATGAGGATTCTTGTAAGAAGCGGCAGCGTCACATCCACCAGGATCGGCTCTAACGTCGGCAGGATCTCCAGAAATACGAACAGCATTAGAAAGATCATCATCAGAACCAGGATCTTCGGATACAAAACCGCGCTGCGGATTTTTCCCTCTGTCCTGTGTTCTTTCTCATAATGGACCGCCAGCCGTGCCGTCGTCCTGACAAGCTGGCCGCTCATCTCCGCTGCCCGGATCATCTGAATCGCCGGTTCCGGAAACCGCCCGGTTTCTTCCATGGCATCCCCGACGGTCTTCCCCTCGGTCATGAACGCTCCCAGTTTTCGACACGCCAGGCAGAACTCCCGGTCGGTATCATCCTGCTGCATGATCTCCAATGTTTCCGGAATTGATAATCCCGACTCCACCAGGACAGAAAACTGCCTGAAAAACTCCGACAGCCTTTCTGCTCCAAGCTTTTTACGCTTTTTCATACAAAGCTTTCCCCCCCTATTTCCGTGCTGGGCGTAGCCGCCTGCGGTAAAACAAAACGGCGCAGTTATCCACTGCGCCGTGTAAAATCAATATTTTTATGATGTTATTCAATATTTTTATGATGTTATTTTACGGAATCTTACAAAACTTGTCAATGTATTGTCCGCAGACGGTCTACTTTCAATATCTTCGCCGTTGCTTCGCATTCCAAATCGGCAAATCCACTACCACCACTGTATTGTACGACTCATAGCCGCACCACCCGGTCACACACCTTCTCCAGAAGCTCCGGCGAATGGCTCACCGCAATCATCCCCATCTCCCGGCGCTTCAGTTCCTTCAAGACAAAATCCCAAATCTGTCCCTGTGTAATAAGGTCCAGCATCGTCGTCATCTCGTCCGCGATCAGAAGCTCCGTCCGTCGCCCCAACGCTCTCGCAATACAGAATCTCTGAAGCTCGCCGCCGGAGACCTCCACTGGGAACCGGTCTTTCCACTCGTCCCGGATCCCAAGTCCCGCCTCGATCCGTGCCCGCTCGCTGGGATTCTCAAAGGTCCAGTCGCCTTCCTCCAGAACCGTACTCAACCGTCTCTTCGGATTCACCGAGAGTTCCGGATGCTGCCATACCATCTGCACCGGGCAGTAGCCACGAAGCTCAAGAACCGGCATCCCGTCCACAAGAACCTCCCCCGAATCCGGCCTCTCGTACCCCGCCAGAATCTTGCAGAGCGTCGTCTTCCCGTATCCGCTGGGCGCCATGATCCCCACACTCTCTCCGGGTTCCACCGTAAGGTTCACATGATCCAGGATCTGTCTCGTCCCTTTTCCATATTTAAAAGAAATATCTCTCGCTTCCAGCCTCATCTGCCGTATTCCTTTCGCATGTCCTCTAAGATCTCCCCCACATCGCAGAGCTGTTCCCCATCCTTCTTCCAGTTGTTCGGCATGGACCGAAACAGCGCCTTCGTGTACGGATGTTTGAGATTCCTCTCATCCTGAAATGCCGCCGCATCTGTCTCCTCGACGACTCTGCCGCCGTAGAGCACGATGACCCGGTCAGCTGTCAGGAGCGCCAGCTCCAGGTCGTGGGTGATCAGCAGCACGCCTGCCCCATCGTCCGCCATCTCCCGGAAATGTCCCATGACGCGGGTTGCCGCCTCCAGGTGAAGTCCCGGTGTCGGCTCATCCGCGATGACGAGCTTTGGCTTCTCCATCACCGCCGTGGAGATCAGGACACGCCGCGTCATGCCTCCGGAGAGCTGAAATGGGTATTTTCCCCGGATATCCGGGGCTAAGCCATAGCGCTTCAGCACCGCCAGGCATTTTTCCTTCACAGAAACATCCTTTTTCCCGTTCTGGATCTGATCCCCGATCTTCATAAGCGGATCCAGGTAAGAAACGCTCTGGGGCACCAGAACAATCTCATGTCCCCGGAGTCTTTTGACCTTTTTTTCCGTAAGCGGCTCCCCAAGAAACCGTATCTCTCCGTCCATTTCACTGTTGTATGGAAGAATTCCCATGATCGCATGGGCCAGCAGACTTTTTCCCGAACCGCTGGATCCCACCACCGCGACGATCTCACCACTTTTTATTTCCAGGTCCATCTTCTCCACCGCGTGGATCGTCCGCCTGGAAAATCCCCGTTCATACTGGGTGAAGGTGACGGAGAGGTCCTTAACTTCCAAAATCGTATCATTCATCTTCCCCGCCTCCTTACTCATGAACACTGCCCGGATCCAAAAGTCTGCAGAGTTCCTGTCCGATATAATGAAACAGAAGCACGGTCCCAACGAGGAAAAGTCCCGGGAACAGCGCCAGCCACCATTTTCCCATGGCCAGATATTTCATGCTTTCCGAAAGGATAACTCCGACGGCCGGACTCTCGGAAGACAGACCGAAGCCCAGGAACGTGATGCTGGCTTCATGCAGGATCGCATGGGGAAACATGAGCACCAGGCCCGTGATAAACTGCGGAACAAGATTCGGTGCCATATGGGAAAACGCGATGTAAAATTTCCCTTTTCCAAGCTTTTCCGCGATCTTCACATACTGACTCTGCTTCAGCTGCAAGACCTCCCCGCGGATCAGTCGCGCCAGGGATGCCCAGTGGGTAAACGCGATTCCGCAGACAACGCCCCAGAATCCACGCCCGCAGGCAAAGGAGATCAGGATCAGAAGCAGCATATGGGGAATTCCCATGACGATATCGATAAGCAGCCGCACCGCACTATCCACGAACTTTCCGAAGACCGCCGCGCTGAGTCCCAATATAAAGGCCATCACCGCGCTGACTGCCGCCGTCAGAAGTCCGATCCGGATACTCAAAGAAAGTCCCGCAACTGTCCGCACGAACATGTCACGTCCCATCCAGTCCGTTCCAAAAGGATATTGTATACACGGTGCCAGATTTTTTCTCGTAAAATCCGTCCTGATGGCAGCTTCCTGCCAGAAACTTCCGAGCACCGCAATGACCGCTAACAGCACAGCCGCCAGGATCAGAAGCGCGAAGCTCTGTATTCTGCGGTTTTTCTTCATCAGCGCTTCGCCCCCTCTCTGATCCGCGGGTCGATCACGCCGTAGAGAACATTCGCCGCAAGGTTTCCCGCCGCAACGATCACCGCTGTAACCACTGTGATCCCCAGAAGAAGCGACACATCGCTTCCAAGTCCTGCCGTCACAGCCGCCTGGCCCAATCCCGGATAGGAAAATACCTGTTCTACAAGGACGGAGCCACCGATGATCTCACTCACCGACGCGAACTGCAGCGTCATGGCCGGCAGAAGAATGTTCCGAAGTCCATGACGACGTAAGATCGACCAGTCCGACTCGCCTCTGGCTCTCGCGAACAGCACATAGTCGCTCTCCATGACCTCGATGAGCTTTTCCCTCGTGTGCAGGGCGATGGAGGAAATTCCCGTGATGCTGAGAGCCGCCGCCGGAAGAATCGCATGGCGGATCCTGTCCGCAATGGAGATCTGCCCGGCATCCATGCCGATGGGCACACTGAATCCGATGGGAAACCAGTGAAGCTTCACCGCAAATACCATAAGCAGCACCATTGCCACCCAGAATGCCGGGGTGCTGGCCACAAACAGGGAATATCCCGTCACGATCCGGTCCATGATCCCACCGCGCTTTTTTCCTGCGAGAACACCGAGGAAAAAGCCAAGAATGCCAGAAAACAACCATGCCGTGAATAAAAGCCAGATGGAATTCATGACCTTCTCCCCGATGATCTCTGCCACCGGACGGCGATATAAAAGGGATGTTCCCATATTTCCGTGGAGAAAGTCTTTCAGCCAGTTGAGATACCGCTCCACCGGAGGCAGATCTGTTCCCCAGTAGCTTTTCAGCTTTGCGATCTGCTCCGGGCTCATAGAACCCAGAGCTGTCTGTCCGACATTTGTCTGAAGCGGATCTATGGGTGAGACCGCCAGGAGCCCAAACGCCAGAATGCTTACCAGAAGCACCATCAGACACATCCGTACTGCCTGTCTGCCGAACCACAGACCCGTTTTCTTTATTTCCATGTCCACTGGTCGACATTGTTTACGATCGACCAGCCATGTCCATGTGGGTGAAGCTTCTGCTCTGCCACCTGCAGATCATCTTTCACCCAGTATAAATGATCAATATTTACAAGCCAGATCCACGGAAGGTCACCGTCCTGGGTAATTCCCGACGTTCCGTCCCACTGGGCATTTTTCCAGAGTTCATAGGACTTTTCCAGGTCGCTCTCCGCCAGGGCAGCGTCCATATATTCGTCCACCTTTTCGTTTGCATAAGGGGAATACTCCGCATATTTCTTTCCCGGTGCCGTGTGGTAAATATTGTAAAGTTCCATCGGTGTGTGGGCGCCCCAGCCCCACATAAGCGGCGTGGACTGTGCCCGGTCATAGGCGGTATCCCAGCCGACACCCTCTGTCGTCACCTTGATTCCGATCTCTTTCAACTGGTTTGCGGTGTCCTCCGCAAGTGCCTGGCGGACGGAATCCCCTGTCGGATAGAGCATGTTGAACTCGGCGCGGACACCGTTTTTCTCCAATATTCCATCACTTCCGGCAAGCCATCCGGCTTCCTTTAAGATTGCTGCCGCCATATCCGGATCATAATCCACCTCCGCTGCCTCATTGTACCACGGCATCTGATCACAGACACTGTAGGCCGCTGTTCCGTATCCGTTCAACACATGCTCGATCATCTCATCCCGGTCGATCGCCAGGCTGATGGCCCGGCGCACATTGATATCGCTGGTGAAATCATTTCCCAGCGGCACTCCGTTCTCATCCGTCTCCCCCGCCGGGATCGCCGGCAGGTTGAAGCCGCGGTTGTCCACGGTCTTGCAGGCCAACAGGGAAAATCCGTCTACGGTCTGATCCGAGTACGCCGCGGAAGTGTAGGCGAGATCCACCTGCCCGGAGAGCGCTGCCGCGTAGGCGGCGTCCTCATCCATAAATAAAACTGTCACCGTCTTCATCTCCGGCTCATCCCCGTAGTAGTCCGGGTTTGCCGTGAGGATCACCTGCTGCCCCTTATCCCACTGTTTCATGATGTAGCGGCCGGAGCCGATAGGATTGGAACCATAGTCCGGTCCATAAGCATGTTCCGGGACGATTCCGGTAATTGCCATCGTATATGGCCATATGGAATACGGGCGGGTCATATCAAATTCCACAGTGGTATTGTCGAGGGCTTTTGCCTTTTCTAACATCGTAAAGTCATTGACAGAACTGGTATCCCGCAGTGTATTGTAGGTAAATGCCACATCCTCCGCTGTCAGCGGTTCCCCGTCCGTAAATTTTACATCGTCCCTGATCGTCACGGTCCATGTCATGCCATCATCACTGACGTTCATATCTGTCGCCAGATCATAACCGATCGTCATATCTGCCTTTGTTACCGTCAGCGTACTCTGGATCAGCGGCTCATGGACATGTTCCCCCGCGCCCCATCCGTATGCCGGGTCAAATCCAGCCTCAGGCTCAGATGACGGTCCCATTACAACGATAACAGAATCTTTTTCATTATCCTGCTCCACCCCGGCAGCTGCTTCTGTATTCTCCGCCGCAGACGACTTTTCCGCGTTTAAGGTTTCTGTTACTCCCGAACTATTTCCGGCACAGCCCGTCAGGGAACATACCATAGCAGCGGCGGTCAAAGCCGTCACTATTGTCTTTATTGTTTGTTTTTTCATGAATTTATCCCCGTTTCTATGTTTTTTGGTACCTAAAAATATCCAAAGCCTCACACAACTAAAAATACCAGAAAGAGGCATACTTTCTGTATGCATCAACCTTCCTGGTATTGTATTATTTGTCTCTATAGACTGTGCATCTGGCTCCGATGCCATGCGGCAGTAAATATTTCTCGGTTTAAACCGCCTTGGGCGGGGGACTCTTTTATGAGTATGGGCTTCAGCCACATAATAGTAATATTATAGTAGACTTTTTTTCAAAAATCAACGTTTTTCCGGTCCATGACCTTGCAGAACGTGATTCCCGCCGCCGTGCTGGCGATGGTCGCGAGGAGCGCCGGTCCTGCGATAGCCGCCGGGCTGACACTGCCGTACTGGCTGCGGTAGGCGATCATGTTGATGGGGATGAGCTGGAGTGAGGAAATATTTACGATCAGGAACGTGCACATCTCATTGCTGGCAGTGCCCGACTGTCTCGCCAGACTGCTCTGCCCTGCCGTGTTTTTCCTCTTATCCGGCGCTTTTTCCGCCCGTCGCTCTTCCTCCAGCTTTCCCAGCTCTTCCATCGCCTTTAACCCAGCCGGTGTCGCCGCCCAGCCGAGCCCCAGCATGTTCGCGATCATATTTGTCGCAATATATCTCCCCGCCGGATGTCCGTACGGCAGGTTCGGAAAGAGAAACCTTATCACCGGCCGCATCTTCTCTGTCAGCGCCTCGATGAGTCCCGCTCTCTCCCCGATCTTTAAGATCCCGCACCAGAATGACATGATCCCCAGCATTGTGACTCCCAGTGTCACCGCCTCCTTCGCCGAGTCCAGCAGCCCGTTCGTCACTTCTCCCATATTTCCATGAAACGCCGCCCAGAAGATCCCGGCTGCCATCATTCCTGCCCAGAGCATATTTAACATAAAAAATCCCGCATTTCTGTCAAAGTCGGCGACGTTTCGGCTGCCTGCACTCGAAGCGCAGATACGCCAAACCACCACCTGAATTTCTTTATCTTATGACAGAAATACGGGATCTATGAACTTTATAAAACTGCTTTCCTGAAAATTTATGTTCTGGCTGATTCACATGATCTGCACAACAGCCTCTCTGAGTTTTTTACTCTCCGCACAGCGCCGCCATAACCTCCGGCACCGTCTCGATCTTCTCACAACGGTATGCATTGCTTCCGCAGAACAGCAGCGCCTCATCAATCTTTCCTTCTGCGGCGTTGATCAGCGCTTTCGTGATGCAATACGGTGTTTCCGCCGGATTACAGTGTTCCAGACACCGGAAGCATCGCTCCACCTTCACCGGTCCCTGAGCAACACGCTCTAAAAACTTATTTTTGATCGCTCTGCCCGGCATTCCAACCGGACTCTTAACGATCACAATGTCTTCCTCTTTCGCGTTGATATATGCCTCTTTGTATGCAATATCCGCGTCACATTCTTCAGTCGTCACAAATCTCGTCGCCGCCTGAACGCCCTCCGCGCCAAGCGCAAACTGGTGCAGAACGTCCTTGTGGTCGAAGATTCCTCCCGCCGTGATGACCGGGATATGTTTTTTATACTTCTCCGCAAAGCTCTTCACCGTCTCGATGATTCCGCGGATCTCCTTATCATATGCCGGTTCATCGAAGGTCTCCGCCACATGATCCGTGTCAGCTCCAAGCTCAGCGAGCTGTTCTCTGGAGAATCCAAGATGACCGCCCGCGCATGGTCCTTCCACTACAACGAAATCCGGTGCTGTGTGGTACTTTCTGTCCCACATCCTGCAGATCACAAGAGCAGATTTCACAGAGGAAACGATGGGCGCAATCATGGTACGCCGCTCTTTCTTTTCAGAACCTCCGTTCTCATTCTCCGCCTCCGCGACAAATTTCGGCATGTCGATCGGGAGACCGGCGCCGGAGATGATCACGTCCGCTCCGGCTTTCACCGCCTCTTTCACATAGGACGCGTACTCCTTCGTTGCGACCATGATATTAAAGCCCAGAATTCCCTGGGGCGCTTTCTCCCTGGCTTTCTTAAGCTCGGAATGGATCGCTCTCAGATTCGCCGCCATCGGATTTTTTCCAAAATCCTGATCCTTAAATCCGATCTGGGCTGTGGAAATGATTCCGATTCCACCCGCCTTCGCGACAGCTCCGGCTAAGGAC
>ERZ833515.747-NODE-747-length-27241-cov-3.549952_pt1 | contig 27241 bp, 20 predicted proteins | sample MGYA00519949_ERZ833515 | MGnify/ENA primary metagenome ERZ833515 (study PRJEB31850, sample SAMEA3708741) | human gut metagenome | biome: human gut; feature: human-associated habitat; material: faeces | place: China | collected 2014 ...
GAGCATCTTGAAGAAGTCGTTGATGCCATGGAAGTATTGGTTTCCTTCCCACAACACCCGGCGCTGTTCGTCGGTTAGCTCGTAGTAAGGAGTAAAGATCGGGAAGTTGAATTTTTCGGCATTGTGGATCAGCTCTTCGCGCCATTCTCCCATCTTTTCGCCCCGCCAACAGACAATGGCTCCGTCGTAGACGGACAAAGAACGGTTAGGCACCACCAAGTGCTCGTCGATACCGATCACTTTTCCGAATCCTTCACATACGGGACAGGCACCGATCGGGGAGTTGAACGAGAACATCTGGTCGTTCGGTTCTTCGAACGTCATACCGTCGGCTTCGAATTTGGTACTGAAAGTATGCAACCGGGTCGTTCCGTCCGGCTGATAAAAGCGAAGCATACACATGCCGTCGCCTTCGTACATGGCTGTTTCGGCAGAGTCGGTCAGGCGACTGATGGCATCCTTGGATTTTGCTGCCGTCATTCGGTCGACGAGCAGGTATACCACGTCCTCTTTGCCGGCAGCATATTCGTCGATACGCACCATCTCGCCGTTTACTTCAAGACGGTTGAAACCTTGCTTCCGGTCGATCTCCAACTGTTGTTCGAGCGTGCGTCCGTCATGCAGGTAAATCTGTGTCAGCACGGTATAGCGGGGCCCTTCCGGATAAGAGAGCATGCAGTTTACAATGTCTTCGATGGAGTGCTTCTTCACTTCCTCTCCGCTGACGGGACTGTAGGTTTTGCCCACACGTGCATAAAGCAGGCGCAGGTATTCGTAAATTTCGGTCGAGGTACCTACGGTGGAACGCGGGTTACGGCTGTTCACTTTCTGTTCGATGGCAATGGCGGGCGGAATGCCTTTGATAAAGTCACATTCGGGTTTGCTCATTCGTCCCAGAAACTGGCGTGCGTAGCTGCTAAGGCTCTCGACATAACGACGTTGTCCTTCTGCATAGAGAGTATCAAAAGCGAGCGACGATTTCCCCGAACCGGATAGTCCGGTGATCACGACAAGTTTGTTGCGTGGAATATCTACATCGATGTTTTTTAGGTTGTTAACCCGCGCTCCTTTGATCGAAATATGTTTGTTTTCTGACATAAAATACTCCTTTTTTATGATAGTCGGCAAAGTTAGCGATTTTATTGATAGAAGAAAGGTTTTTGGTCGGGTTAAGATATGTTATAATTGGTAATAAAAAGAAATTGCTTCGGGATAATTGGCGTATCTTGGTCCGGAATTTACAACAAACATTTCAAAATAATAACAAATTGACTTGAATCGTGAAAAACATCCGGATGGTTATTAGCTTATTCATTCTGTGTTTTGCATCTACTTTAGCCTTTAGTAGCACAAACAAAGAAAAACAGTTGGAAGCCCTTTCCGACAGTGTCTCAAATAAAATAGGTCAGAAAGATTTTATACCTTTCTATCAGGAATATATGCGATTGGCAAGGCAGCAGAATGATACTGCTAAAATCGACGATGCTTATTCTCAGATTGCTTCCCATTATTACCGGTTGAGAAATACGGATAGCCTGAAAGTGGTTGCATATGAATATATGGACTGGTGTCTGAAGCGTGGTAATATCAATAATCGCTATACGCAGTGGCGCCAGTATATTCAGTTGCTTACCGAGAAAGGTTTGCAGGATGAGGCCATGCGTGAGACTGGACTTCTTCAGAAGGATGCGGATGCGGCCAAAAGTGCTTTCGGAATGGCTTGCAGCGAGATGTGTATCGGATATAATCATCGGGTGTTCAGCAACAACGTCAAGCTCTGTCTTGAATACTATTCTTCCGCACTGAAAAAATTTAGCGATGCGGGTTTTTATGAAGATGCCTATGTGGTGTCACTGAATATCATCCAGACTTATCTGGCTAGAGGGGAGTATGCCAATGCGATGGAATACTTGAACCGTATGCCGGGACTGATTGAGAAAATGAAGCGTAAGGATATCCCTGTCCGACCGGAGCTTACCATGCGTTATTATCAGTTTCAAGTGATTGCTACGCTGGCATTGAAAGGGAAGAAGGAGGCGCAGCCGTTTATTGCAGAAGCGGATAAGTTTTATCACGAAAATATGAATGCTTTTCCCCGTGAAGGATGGTTGGGATATAAAATTCTTTGTGCGCGGACGTTGAATGACAATCAGATGGCACTCAACTATCTGGATTCATTGATGGATTATCATCATTCGGTGGGGAGCTGTTATCCTGCCAATCACCTGTTGAAAGCACAGTTTATGGAGCAGATGGGACGCTTTGAAGATGCCTGCGAGGTTTATAAATCTTATGCACATATTAATGATTCCATTCGTTCGGCAGAACTGGACGAGCAATTAAGCAAATATACCGTGCAGTTCGAAGTGGATAAGTTGGAGCACGATAAGCTGGAATTGCGGGCGGAGGTCAACCGCAATCTCTTTATAACTTCCGTGATTGTCGGATGCCTGGTGTTGATATTGTTGATTGTTATCACGTTTTACTATATGCGCTCTTTGTCGTTGAACCGGAAACTGGATGCGGCAAATAAGGCAGTCATCAAGGCTAGCCACATGAAAAGCTCTTTTATCCAGCATATTACACATGAAATCCGTACTCCGCTCAATTCGATTATCGGTTTTTCATCCTTGATGGCTGCCGGTGGGCTGACACAGGAAGAGATGGAAGAATATGCCCGTCAGATGGAGAGCAGCAACGCATATCTGCTTGATTTGGTAAATAATGTGATTGATATAGCCGACATGGACTCTCAGACGGATGATATACCGAAGAAGCCAGTGAGTGTAGATGCGTGTTGTCAGGAATGTTTGGGATTGATTCGTCAGAATCTGAAAGAAGGAATCAAGTTGCAATATATGCCTTCTTCCACTCCGGTCGAAGTGTGTACGGTTGAAATTTGGATGAAGCGTGTGCTGCTCGGTTTGCTGAACAATGCCAATAAATTCACGGAATCCGGCTTTATACGTCTCAGTTATGCAGAAGACAAACCGAATCGTCTGGTACGTTTTATTATCGAAGATTCCGGTCCCGGAATCGATGAAAACTACCGGGACTCCATTTTCGAACGGTTCGCGAAGGTCGATGCCTTCACTCAGGGCACCGGACTGGGATTGTCTATTATCCGTCAGATCATGGAATTAGTGGATGGAAATGTCTATCTGGACACTAGCTACGCGGGTGGTGCAAGATTTGTTGTCGAATGGCCTCAATAATAGTTGGAGATAGTATCTGCATCTATTATCTTTGCACCACATTATTTTATGACTCAAGAACATTATGAATCTGAAAAACTATCTTTTCTTATTAGTTCTGCTTCTGGCGGCAGGAGTAAGAGCGCAGGCGCCGTCGGGCAATGCATATCCTAAACGTGAGTTTCGTGCTGCATGGATACAGGCTGTCAACGGACAGTTCCGTGGCATACCGACAGAGAAGCTGAAACAGACACTGGTTGGTCAGCTGAACTCTCTTCAGGGAGCGGGTATTAATGCGATCATCTTTCAAGTGCGTCCCGAAGCGGATGCATTGTATGCTTCACAACACGAACCGTGGAGTCGTTTCCTGACAGGAACACAAGGGCAAATGCCTTCTCCTATGTGGGATCCGATGCAATTCATGATCGAAGAATGCCATAAACGGAATATGGAATTCCATGCATGGATCAATCCCTACCGTGTGAAGACTTCATTGAAGAATCAATTGGCACCGACACATATTTATCATGAACATCCGGAATGGTTTGTCACTTATGGCGATCAGATCTATTTTGATCCGGCACTTCCCGAAAGCCGTGAGCATATCTGCAAGATTGTTTCCGATATTGTATCCCGTTACGATGTAGATGCTATCCACATGGACGATTATTTCTATCCTTATCCGATCAAGGGAGTCGATTTCCCGGACAATGCGAGCTTTGCCCGTTACGGAGGCGGTTTCAGCAATAAGGCGGACTGGCGTCGTGGCAACGTGAATATCCTGATCAAGAAACTTCATGAAACAATACGGGGCATCAAGCCGTGGGTGAAGTTCGGAATCAGCCCGTTCGGTATTTACCGCAATCAGAAAACAGATCCGTTGGGCAGTAACACAAATGGTTTGCAGAACTATGATGATCTTTATGCCGACGTATTGCTTTGGGCACGTGAAGGATGGATTGATTATAACATTCCTCAGATTTATTGGGAGATAGGACACAAGGCAGCCGATTACGAAACACTGGTTGACTGGTGGGCGAAGCATTCGGAAAACCGTCCGTTGTTTATCGGTCAGGCAGTCATGAATACCATTCAGCATGCCGATCCGAAGAATCCTTCTATCAACCAGCTTCCACGAAAGATGGCTTTGCAGCGTTCTTATCAGACTATCGGCGGAAGTTGCCAATGGTATGCGGCAGCCGTAGTCGAGAACGCTGGAAAATATCGGGATGCCTTGGTACAGGAGTATCATAAATATCCGGCTTTGATTCCGGTATTCGACTTTATGGATGATAAAGCTCCGGGTAAAGTACGCAAGATGAAAAAGGTATGGACAGAAGATGGCTATATACTTTTCTGGACTGCTCCGAAAGCGGAGACTGAAATGGACAAAGCTATTCAGTACGTAGTATACCGTTTCGGTTCCAAAGAAAAGGTGAATCTTGATGATCCGTCACATATCGTAGCTATCACCCGAAATCCGTTCTACAAACTGCCGTATGAAACGGGTAAGACCAAATACCGCTATGTGGTGACGGCTTTAGACCGTATTCATAATGAGTCAAAATCGGTAAGTAAGAAGGTCAAGCTGTAAGGACTGCATGTTCACCTACCACCTCCCCCTGCGGGTACTCCTCCTTCCCGAAGGAGGAGATTTAAGATACTACTGACTTTTTAGTCAGCCTCTTATTGCTTTATTTTAATAAAGCAGTAGTCCTGCAATCCCGCAGGCGATAATCATTAATATCGGATTTGCCTTGTATTTTCTGGTGCCGATAAAGGCTATCAGGAAGATAATGATGCTGATGACAAATGTGTAGGTGTCTTCTGTAGGTGAACCGAAGTTTTCCACATTCATCAATACCAGTGCGGCGGAAGCTAATAATCCGACAACTGCCGGACGCAATCCTGCAAAAATAGATTCCACTACCGGATGTTTCTGATATTTCAGAAAGAATTTGCTGATTGTCAGCATCAGTATGAAAGAGGGAAAAACAACAGCGAATGTGGCAACAATCGATCCCCACACACTTCCTGTCGACGTAAAACCGACATAAGTAGCCGCATTGATACCGATAGGCCCCGGAGTCATCTGACTGATGGCAACAATGTCTGTGAATTCTTGCGAAGTCACCCACCCATAGCGGGTTACTACTTCACCTTGTATCATCGAAAGCATGGCGTAACCTCCGCCAAAACCGAAAAGTCCGATTTTAAAGAACGTATAAAATAACTGAAGATAAATCATCTCTTTTTAATTTAGAATTATGGATCTTGAATCATAGCCTTGGGTGTTCACTCTCCACTTTTTTAAATTTTCCCCATAGGAAACCTCCTACACCGGCAGCAATGATAATCCATATCGGGGAGAAGCCCAATAGCCAGATCAATAATGCCGATACGACGGGGATCCATAAGTTGTACCGGTTGATTTTGGCCGACCGTCCCATGGTGAAAGTCGGTGCGGCGATCAATGCCACCACGGCGGGTCGTATTCCTTTAAATATGCGTTCTACAATCGGATTGTCCTTGAAAGAATGGAAAAAGAGCGCGATGGCCAGAATGATAATAAATGAGGGGAGTATAGTCCCCAGTGCTGTGACAATACTTCCCCGGATGCCACGCAGCTTATATCCTATAAAGATAGAGATATTCACAGCCAGAATACCCGGAGCGGACTGAGAGATAGCCAGCAGGTCGATAAAGTCTTCCTGTGCGATCCATTTCCGTTTGGTTACGATTTCATTCTCAATAAGTGGAACCATTGCATAGCCTCCGCCAATGGTGAAAGCGCCTATTTTAAAAAAGATTCCAAATGATTCGAGGTAAATGTTCATTCTTCTTTTTCTCCTCCTTCCTTATCGGACTTGTTTTCTTTTCCAGCCTTGCCCTCCTTGTGGGGCTTGCCTTCTTTTCCATATTGGCTGGGGCTTACGTTGAAGTGCTTCTTGAATACTTCACGGAAGTACTTCGCATCACTAAATCCTGTCATTTCTGCTATTTCTGTTATACTGTGTGTACCTTCTTTCAGCAACTTCACCGAACGTTTCAGGCGGATCAGGCGGATGTAATCGCCCGGAGCCTGATCGGTCAATGCCCTGAGTTTGTTGTAGAAGCTGGTACGGCTCATGCCCATCAGATTGCAAAGCACATCTACTGTAAGAGCCGGATTGTCTATATTATCTTCTATATTCTTCCGTACATTGGCGATAAACTTCCAGTCGATATCCTGCGAGCAGTTGATGCATTCGTCTTCATGATCATCCTCATCGTCCATATCCAGACTCCCGTATTTGCTTCGCAAAAGGGCGCGGTTGATCAACAGATTGGAGACGGTAGCTTTCAATATTCCAATATTAAATGGCTTGACAATATACTCGTCAGCACCAATCTGAAGACCGGACAATATGTCTTTTTCATTATTAAGAGCTGTTAGCAGGATAACAGGAATATGCGATGTCTCGATATTATTTTTGATGGCGTCACACAATTCGTCCCCTCTCATTTCCGGCATCATGATGTCCGAGATAACCAGTTCCGGTTTGTATTCCGGAATGATGGTCAGTGCTTCTTTCCCGTTGCAGCAGTTCTGCACCGTATATTCTTCTGCCAGTGTCTGTGACAGATAGTTGCGCAGCTCATCATTATCTTCTACGATTAGGATTCGCTGATGATTCGGATTCTGTTCCTTATGCACATTCTCATAGATGCTGGCAGGCACATTGGTTGTGCTTGTTATCTCTTGCCGGCGTTTGCTTGGTGTGGCAAGGTGTGCTTTATGGAAGCGTTTGCTGTCTTTTGGGAAAGATATCTTAATCACCGATCCCTGATTCTCCACGCTCGACAGGTTGATTTTGCCCTTGTGTAACCGGACAAGTTTCCATACCAGCATCAAACCGATACCGCTTCCCGTCACTTTCGAATTGATGGCATTGCTGCCGCGGAAATGAAGCTTGAACAGTTTCTTTTGCTCGCTGGCTGGAATACCGATTCCGGTATCCTTCACTTCCACGCTCCACGAATCATTGTTCTCTGATACGAAAATCTGCACATTACCATTTTCCGGCGTGTATTTTAATGCGTTCGATATTATATTCTTCAGAATAGATTCCATCTTTTCCTTGTCAAACCATACATTCATATACCGGAAATTGCTTTCGTACGTAAAGTTGATATGCTTGATATTGGCATAAGACTGAAATGCATTGAATATTTCTGTCATGAACGTGTTTAGCTCATGCTCCGAAATGTATAATTCCGAAGAATAAACATCTGCTCTCTCAAAGTTGATAAGATTCGTTGTCAGACGCAACAAAGCATTTACATTGCGTATGGCAGTGTTCATGTTGGCTATGCCTTCCTTGCTCAGAGCTTCTTTTTCGCGCAAATCTTCCAGAGGAGCTTTAATCAATGTCAACGGGGTGCGTATATCGTGTGCCGTATTGATGAAGAAGTGTATTTTTTCATCGGAAACCTTCCGCTGTTTTTTCAGAATAAGAACCCGCAGGATGATAACAGCAATGAGGGAAATCAGGATTGCATACAATATCATTGCCCAGGGAGTGAGCCAGAAAGGCTGGGCAATGATAATATCAATGCTTCTTTCTTCAAGCATCACCCGTTGGTCTTCGTTGGAGATGGCACGTACGCGGAGGGTATAGTTGCCCGGACTCAGGTTGGTAAAACGGATGACGTTTTCCTCTCCCGGACTGCTCCAACCTTCATAGAAGCCTTCCAGTTTCCAGGAGTACAGAATTAGGGAAGGATAGTCATAGTTGATGTCTAAGACTTGCAATGAGAAGATGTTCTGGTTGTACTTCAAACGCAAGGTTTTTGTCTCGTCAATATCCAGAATAAGTGGAGAACCTTCATCCTTGGGATAAACGGTCTGATAGAATACCCGCAGGTCACTGAATACCATTTTGAACTTATAGTCGCGAGGCAGGACCATGTCCTTGTCGAACTCTATGGCTCCATCCGTACTGCCGAAAATGAAATTGCCGTTTTTTCTCAAGGTGCCTGAGGCTGCGTTGAAATGGTCAGACTTCAGTCCTTGTTCTTTGGTCCAGTTATGGAATGTCTCTTCGGCAGGATAGAAGGTGGACAGACCGTGTTCTGTACTCAGAAAGATATTTCCTTTACCGTCGGACAATAGTGTATAGATATTATTGGAAATCAAGGCGCAGTTGTCTCTATGATAATGTCTGAATGTGTTTTTGGTCGTATCATATACCAGTAGACCGGCATTGCTGGTACCGATATACAGCATTCCGTCGGAAGCTTGGTATAGGGAGTAGATATAGTAGGATTCTACCGGCATCTGGATATAGCTATACTTGCCGGTTGCTTTTTCCAATAGGTACAAGCCGGTGGCAGTGCCTATCCACATATGTGTGGAGTCCTTCTCTATGATGGCGGTGATACCGTTCAAGTCGGGGAAGTGCCGTATGCTTTTTCTGGAATAATCTATTTCTTTTAAGTTATAATACCCTCCGGACCAGATGTTTCCTGAAGAATCTTTCATAATGGAACGGATATACTTGTCCGGCCGGATATTCAGATTACTGAATAAAGACGGAGTAAAGAACTCTGTGGACAGTAGTTTCTTGTTGATCTGGTAGATGCCGGAACTATATCCTCCGGCCCAGATGATGCCGGGCTCCACTTCGCACAATGAGATGAAGATATGGTTTTTACTATGGCTTGCGGTGTCGAAACTGCTGAGAAAAGAATGCCATTGTTTCGTCTTGCTATAATAAAGGCTGATGCCGTTATTGGTGGCAAACCATAAATCGCCGTCATGGTCTTCAATGATGGCATTTACCTGGTCATTGATGAGTGACTGTTTATTGCCGATAGAGTGTTTTATCCATTGATAATCGGCATATCGGTTGTTGCGTACAGTTATACCAATGGGATAATTAGCCATCCAGATGCGTTGTTCACTGTCAATGTAGATATCATTGATGGTATTTCCGTTCATTGAGTTGTACCGGTTATAGTCAGCAACAATGTATGGTATAGATTCATAGGTATCGGTATTCATTTTGTAGACACCGGCCCCGTCTGTAGCTATGAGGATTTCATTGTTATTGTAGGCACGGATACAGTTAATACTAACGTCCATCAGTCCGGATGGGATATGCATGACTTTGTGCTCATTCAGGTCATAGGTAAATATTCCCCGTTGGAAAGTACCGATAAAAACCTTGTGAGACGGTTTATGATAGTATAGTTCGTTGATTTGTATCTTCAAGGTGTCCAATTGGTTGCAGGGACTGAGGGTGAGGGTGTTGTTGGCCAGCTCAGCATAATGTATGCCGATGTCGGTCCCGATGAAGAAGTGGGTCGAATCAATCTGTGCGATATCAGTAATTCGTTCTCCTATTTCGTTTTGAATGAATGTCACCTTCTGGGTATTGCTGTCGTACAGATATAGGGCATCTTCATTGCAAAGCCATATTACGCTGTTGGCATCCACAAAACCGTAACTGATAGGGGTTGGACGTCCTTTCACTTCGCTTTCGGGTAGCTTGTATACCAGGACAAAACGGTCGTGTTTTGTATCATAGCGGAACACGCGTCCTTTCTTGCCAATTTCCCATATGGTTCCTTTGGAATCCACATAGAGCCAGTTCAGGTTCATCATGGAATTCACTTCCTCATCTCCATCCATCAGTTTGTACGGCTTGAATTCTTTTCCGTTGTATCGGTCGATGCCGTCGTGGGTAAGAAACCACATGTAACCTTTGGGTCCCTTTTGAATAGCATATACCCGTCTGTTGCTCAAACCGTCTTCCACACCGATGTATTTGTATGTTTGTGCAATGCCTATAATTGGCAATAATAGTAGTATGCAGAAAAAGAAGTACTTTTTCATAATTGTCGAGCGGTTTTTTGAATGTTGTACTGAGGGAGAGTTGAAAATAAACACAAAAATAATGCTTTTGTTTGAGAAAAGCAAAAAAAGAAAGCGAAGAATAGAAATGTAACAAGCGCGGGATTATTCATAACCCGCGCTTGTTACATTTCTATAAAAAAGGAAGTTCAGTTCATTTTTTATTGGCTTCCACCCACTTGCGTGCATTGACAAATGCTTCTACCCAAGGAGTGATTTGGTCGCTGTTTACGCGGTCTGCGGGGTAGCAACCGTTCTGCCAGGGGAAGATGGCACGTTCCAAGTGGGGCATCATGGCCAGATGACGTCCGTCGGCACTTGCCAATCCGGCTATGGAATAATCTGAGCCGTTGGGGTTGGAAGGGTATTCGTCGTATGAGTATTTCAGCACGACGTTGTATTTGTCCTCGTCGTATGGCAAGGAGAATTTTCCTTCACCGTGAGCTACCCAGATACCCAGTTTGCTTCCACTCAGTGAGCCGAGCATTACGCTGCGGTTGGTGGGGACAGTAACACCGAGGAATCTGGATTCAAACTTGTGTGAGTCGTTATGAAGCATCTTGCCGTTTTTCTTGTGCTCGGGATTGATAAGATTAAGTTCCATCATGAGCTGGCAGCCGTTGCAGACACCCAGTGAAAGCGTATCCTCGCGTGCATAATATTTGTCGAGCGCTTCTTTTGCTTTCGGATTGAAGAGGAAAGCACCTGCCCAACCCTTAGCAGAACCAAGAACGTCGGAGTTGGAGAAACCACCGCAGTAAACAATCATGTTTACATCTTCCAACGTTTCGCGACCGCTGATAAGGTCGGTCATGGTAACGTCCTTCACATCGAAGCCTGCCAGATAGAGTGAGTAGGCCATTTCGCGTTCGCCGTTGGTTCCTTTTTCACGGATGATGGCGGCGCGGATACCGGAAGGTGTGCGGCGGTCCGGGTCGATGCCGTATTGTGAGAACTTGCCTTTGAAGTCCGGCATGAAGGCGAATTCCACCGGTTGCATCTTGTAGTTCTCGAAACGCTTCTTGGCACAGCCGTTCATGGACTGCTTACGGTCAAGGAGATAAGAAGTAGAGTACCATACATCACGCATATAGTCGATGCCAAACTGATAAGTAGCATCGCCTTTTGATACAAGAATATGGCGTTCGTCTGTCGGTTTGCCGAGCTTCACGTAACCTACGCCTGCATCTTCCAGGATTTGCTTTACAGCTTCCTTGTGCTTGTCGCTCACCTGGATAACGATACCCGGGTTCTCCGCAAACAGAATCTTGATAAGGTCTTGCTCCTTGATTTTATCCAGGTTGATTTCCATACCGCCTTCCACATTGGCAAAGCACATTTCAAGCAGTGTAGTGATAAGACCACCGGCGGAAATATCATGTCCGGCAAGAATCAGTCCCTTGTTGACCAGTTCCTGCACGGCAAGGAAAGCATCGCGGAAGTATTCGGCATCCTGCACGCTGGGAACTTCGTCACCTACCTTGCCCAGGGTCTGAGCAAAGGCAGAACCGCCGAGTTTCAGGTTGTCGAAACTGAAGTCTATATGATAAATGGTAGTCTTTTCATTGTTAACCAGCACCGGAGATACGACTTTCTTGACGTCGGAAACTTCTCCACCGGCAGAAACAATTACCGTGCCCGGAGAAATTACTTTGCTGCCGTCGGGGTATTTCTGTGTCATGGAAAGAGAGTCTTTACCGGTCGGTACATTGATTTGCAGGGAACAGCAGAAGTCACTCAAGGCCTTTACTGCCGTGTACAGACGGGCATCTTCACCTTCTTGCGAACGGCAAGGCCACATCCAGTTGGCAGAAAGGGAAACGCTGTCCAGACCTTCGGCAAGCGGTGCCCAAACCAAGTTGGTCAATGCTTCGCTGACGGAAAGAACGGAGCCGGCTGCCGGGTCGGCAAGTGCCGCCTGGGGAGCATGGCCCAGAGAGGTTGCGATACCCTTTTCGCCGCGATAGTCCAAAGCTACCACACCACAATCGCTCAGAGGCAACTGCAATTCACCCTGGCACTGTTGGCGGGCAATCTTGCCTGTTACAGAACGGTCCACCTTGTTTGTTAACCAGTCTTTACAAGCCACAGCTTCCAGTTGGAGCACATTGGTGAGGTATTCGTGTAGTTGGGAAACTTCGTATTGGGGCATTTCGTAGTGACGTTCCACGGTCTTGTCCACCATATAGGTCTTGGGGGAAGAGCCGAACATCTGTTCTACGGCGAGGTCGAACGGACGTACACCGTCAGCTTGCTGGAAGGCAAAGCGATGGTCGCCGGTCGTTTCACCGACTACGTACATCGGGGCACGCTCACGTTCGGCTACCTTGCGTACATGTTCGATGGCCTCTTCCTGAATCAGCAAGCCCATGCGTTCCTGGCTTTCGTTGGCAATGATTTCCTTGGCAGACAGAGTCGTGTCACCGATGGGCAACTTGCTCATGTCAATTAAACCGCCGCATTCCTCTACCAATTCGGACAGACAGTTTACATGTCCGGCAGAGCCGTGGTCGTGGATGGAAACCACCGGATTGGTCTCTTCCTCACAAAGTGCGCGTACCACGTTGTAGGCGCGTTTCTGCATTTCGGCGTTGGCGCGTTGCACGGCATTCAGCTCGATGCCACTGCTGTAGCGTCCGGTATCTACGGAAGACACGGAGCCGCCGCCCAAACCGATGCGATAATTGTCTCCACCGATGACAACCACTTTGTTGCTGGCTTCCGGTGTACCTTTCAAACAGTCGCGCTGGGTACCGTAGCCTACGCCTCCGGCAAGCATAATCACTTTGTCGTAACCATAGACTTCATCTTTTTCCTTATGTTCGAAAGTGAGCACTGAACCGCAGATTAGCGGTTGGCCGAATTTGTTTCCGAAATCACTGGCACCATTGGAAGCCTTGATTAGTATTTGTTCGGGAGTCTGATACAGCCATTTGCGTACCGGCAGAATCTCTTCCCAGGGACGTCCTTCTTCCGTACGGGGATAGGAGGTCATGTAAACGGCTGTCCCGGCAATAGGCCAAGAGCCCTTACCGCCGCCCATACGGTCGCGAATCTCACCGCCCGTACCGGTAGACGCACCGTTGAACGGTTCTACTGTTGTGGGAAAGTTATGTGTTTCCGCTTTCAGGGAGATGACACTCTTGATGTCCTTTACTTGGAAATAGTCGGGCTTGGAGTGGTCTGCGGGAGCAAACTGCTCGATGACCGGACCTTCGGCAAAGGCCACGTTGTCTTTGTAGGCAGAGATAATCTTGTTGGGATTCTCTTGTGTAGTCTTCTTTATCATCTGGAAGAGTGAAGATTCCTGTTCCACTCCATCGATGATGAATGTCCCGCCGAAGATTTTGTGACGGCAATGCTCAGAGTTGATTTGTGCGAAACCGAATACTTCGGAGTCTGTCAAAGGGCGTCCGAGGTCTTTCTCTACCTTCTTGAGGTAGTCCATTTCTTCTTTGGAAAGTGCCAGACCTTCCTTTTCATTGTATGCCTCCAGGTCTTCGATGTGTACAATCGGTTCCGGTTGCCGGTTGGTTGTAAATACATTCTGGTCCAGCCCCTTGTACATACGTTGCAGCATCGGGTCGTGGTCTGCGTTCTCATCTTTTACGGGGAAGTACTCCTCGATGCGGATGATGCCGTCCAGTCCCATGTTCTGGGTGATTTCTACGGCGTTTGTACTCCAAGGAGTAATCATCTCGCGGCGCGGGCCGACGAAATGTCCTTTCAGGTTATCTTCACTTTCGGGGGTGGCTTCTCCAAAAAGCCAGCAGAGTTTGTCGCTGTCTGCCTGGGGGAGTTCATGATTGCATTCTACGGCAATCACACTCTTGGAAGGGGTTCTGAAAAAAAGAATCATACTTATATTTACGATTTTACGATTTACGATTTTACGATTGAAGTTACTTCTTTGAGTATCTTCATCTTTTCTTCTTGGGGGCAAAGATACGTAAAATCGGTGGGGAGGAGAAAAAAAGGAAAACAAAAAACGCATGCAATTTTACTCGTATGCGTTTTTTGTTCTGTTTCATAAAAAACGGATGTGTGTTATTGTATGACGATTTCATCCGTAAATAAGAATTGCTTCTTCCCTTGTATGGCATGGAAGCGTACATATCGTGCCTCAGTGGGGGGGCCAATCCAGCCGAAGTCACGGAATATCACGTCCTTTCCGGCCTCTTCCTCGCTGCAGGTATCACTGCCCAGCAGGGTGAAGTTCTTGCCGTCAACAGATGCCCATACTTCCACTTTGGCGGGGAGAAATACTTGTGGGGTACGGATTTGCATGAAGTTGGCCATGACCCGATGTATGGCGGTCACTTCGCCCAGGTCGATAATGGCATCCAAATCATTGGGGCAGAAGCCCTGCCATCGTCCGTCCATGTAGCTTTTGCCGCCGCGAAGTCCGTCGAGGAGACCGGTGTCACCGCCGCCTTTGTATACTTCTTTATGCTGATAGTATCCACCGCCCGGTGCATAGGTTATCTTTTTGCCTATACCCTTGTGGTAGTCGGTGCGCAGGTGAAGGCTTTTCCCGATGGGCTTTTCTCCGTCGAAAAGACGTGCGGTCAGCAATATGGAGTCTTTTACGGCAAACGGTTTCTTGTATAATTGGGAAGATACTGTCGGTTCGGAGCCGTCCGTTGTGTAGCGGATGTCAATCGGATGTTTTTCGGAGGTGAGGGACAGCATGATTTTTTTCTTGGCATAGTCAACGGTCTGGCTGGTCTGCACTTGTTCCGACAAGGTGAACGGGTTGTACCCTTTCGTCCGGATGTATCGTATTTCGTTGTTGATACGTCTCTTGAAACTCTCCGGATGCTTGTTCTTCGTGGGAGTCCAGCCTACTTCTGCCAAAGCGATGATGCGCGGGTATATCATATATTCGGCATGTTCGTAAGTGGGCAGATATTCGGCCCATACATTGCCTTGTACACCTAATATGTATTTGCAGATATCACTTCCCAATGAATCGGGAGCCGGGTCGTAGGAGTAGGTCTGTCCGATGGGGACGCAGGCGCCAAACGCCAGCGGCTGTGTCTCGGGGTCATCCTGGTAGTGGTCCAGATAGCAGTGGCTCTCCGGTGTCATGATGGCGTAATGCCCCATGCGGGCGGCGGCAATGCCACCCTCCGTACCCCGCCACGACATGACGGTTGCGTTGGGAGCCAGGCCTCCATCCAGTATCTCGTCCCAGCCGATGATTTCACGCCCTTTGCTGTTGAGGTACTTCTCTATGCGGGCTATCATATAGCTTTGCAGCTCGCTTTCATCTTTGAGTCCCTCGTCCTTTATGCGCTTTTGGCATTTGGAACATGCTTTCCAGTGACGTCTGCTGGCTTCATCGCCTCCGATGTGGATATACCGGGAAGGGAACAGCCGTATCACTTCATCCAGCACATCTTCGAAAAACTTGAAGGTCTCCTCGTTGCCGATACAGACCTCACCGGATGTATAGGGCTTTCCGGTACAGGACAGTTGCGGATAGGCCGCCAGCACTTCTCCTGAATGTCCGGGCATCTCTATTTCGGGAATAATGGTGACATGCCGCAGGCGGGCATATTCCAGCACCTCACGTACATCCGCTTCCGTATAGTAGCCTCCATAGGCTCCTTCTTCGTCCTTTTCGCAGAAGTGGTGGTCATATTTCCCCCAATCCTGCAAATTGGCGGCTTTTCTCCAGGCTGCGAATTCTGTCAGGCGGGGATAGCCGGGAATCTCCAGCCGCCATCCGGCACCATCGGTCAGATGCCAATGCAGTCGGTTGATTTTGTAGGTGGCTACCAGGTCTATTTGCTTCTTGACATAATCCGTGTTGAAGAAGTGCCTTGAAACATCCAGGTGCAGCCCGCGATAGGGGAATCTGGGCTCGTCTTTGATGGTCGTGACTGGCAGTTCCTTCCCGTTACGGGCAAGTTGTGCCAGGGTCTGCAGGCCATAGAAGGCACCTGCTGCGGAGGAGGCCTGGATATTTACGCCTTGTTTGCTGACAGTCAGGTTATAGCCTTCGGCAGCAATGGGAGTATCCGGTGTGTCCGTTACTTCTATCGTTACAAAAGGGTTCTCATTGACAAGCTTCATGGGGATGGCAAAGTCCGGCAGGTAAGCCAGCAGGTCATCCATGTCGGATTTTGCCAGATTGGTCGAGAAGGTTACCGTAGATGGTAGTTCGACTGTTCTTGACGTTGTTTGGGCATACTGCGGATATGGAATCACACCGAGTTCCTTGGGAGCTTCACATGCCGTCAGTAGTAAGACGGCCATGGAAACGATTGTTAAAGGTTTTTTTATTCGTTTCATTAGGGGGTATTGTTAAGTTCGGAGGTAAATATACGGAATAATATGCAAAAAGGATAATCTTTACTTTTTAAAATCCTTTTCCATCGAAAAAACGTTAACACTATTCGTTCGTCTCACAAAAAAGTCCGATATTTGCAGCCATGATTCAGATAGAAACCATATTTGACATATTGTGGAAGGGGTTCATTATCGGCGTCATTGTGTCCGCGCCATTGGGTCCTGTAGGAGTATTATGCATTCAGCGTACTTTGAATAAAGGACGGTGGTATGGTTTCGTAACGGGGGTAGGAGCCTCGCTGAGCGACATAGCCTATGCCTTGCTGACGGGCTACGGGATGAGTTTTGTCTTTGATTATGTCAACAAGAACATCTTTTACCTGCAGCTTTTCGGAAGCATTCTTCTGTTGGCATTTGGCATTTATACGTTCCGCAGCAATCCGGTACAGTCCATCCGTCCGGTATCTACCAATAAGGGTTCCTATTTCCATAACTTCATAACGGCGTTTGCCGTCACACTTTCCAATCCACTGATTATTTTCCTTTTTGTAGGTCTTTTCGCCCGCTTCGCTTTTGTAAGTGAGGGCGTGCTGGTGTTTGAGGCTGTCACCGGATACCTGGCCATCGCATTGGGTGCTTTGGCTTGGTGGTTTGGCATAACCTTTTTTGTCAATAAGGTCCGTACACAATTCAACCTGCGCGGTATCTGGATACTGAATCGTATTATCGGGAGCATTGTCGTTGTGGTGTCTGTGCTGGGACTGGTGTTTACACTGATGGGTGAATCACTGTACTGAATTGACAATTGGCGATTGACAATTGAAAATTATAAGAATGGATAATTGACAGTTTGAAATGAAGATTGCGCAACAACTGAAAGAGAAGAATATTGCCGAATACCTTATATATATGTGGCAGGTGGAGGATTTGCTCCGTGCCAACGGCTGTGACATAGACCGGATACGCCAGAACCTCATTTTGCGCTATCCGGAGGAGGAACGGCCTGCGCTGGAAGAATGGTATGGAAACCTGGCGGATATGATGCGTGCGGAAGGCGTAACGGAAAAAGGACATCTGCAAATCAACCGGAATGTCATTCTGAACCTGACGGAGCTGCATGGCGAATTGCTGGCTTCTACGAAATATCCGTTCTATAATGCGGCTTATTTCAAGGCACTGCCTTTTATCGTGGAGCTGCGCCAGAAGAGCGGTCGGAAAGAGGAGTCTGAGGTAGACACTTGTTTCGAGGCGCTTTATGGAGTGCTGCTGTTGCGCTTGCAGAAGAAGGAAATCAGTCAGGGCACGGCAAAGGCTATGGAGGCCATCAGCGGTTTCGTCTCGTTGCTTGCCAACTATTATGACAAGGAGAAGCGGGGAGAATTGGAACTGGAGTGACTCCAATCGTAAATTGTAAATCGTCAAATCGTAAATAGAAAGATGAATATTCTGATAACCGGTGCCAACGGTCAACTTGGCAATGAAATGCGAGTGTTGTCGAAAGAAAACGGACAACATACTTGTTTTTTCACTGACGTGCAGGAATTGGACATTTGCGACGAACAAGCTGTGCACGGGTTTGTGAAGGACAACCGGATAGATGTAATCGTGAATTGCGCCGCTTATACGGCGGTGGACAAGGCAGAGGACAATCAGGAACTTTGCGACAAGCTGAATCATGTCGCGCCGGGCTATCTGGCTGCTGCTGCCGAAGCTTGCGGCGCTGCATTGATACAAGTGTCCACCGACTATGTCTTCGACGGAACCGGACACACCCCCTATACGGAAGAGGCGGCTACTTGTCCCAATTCGGTATATGGCTCTACCAAACTGGCAGGTGAGCAGGCGGTGATGAAGCATTGCAGCCGTGCCATGATTATCCGTACGGCGTGGCTCTATTCCATTTATGGAAATAATTTTGTGAAGACGATGCTTCGTCTGGGACGTGAACGCGAGACACTGGGGGTTGTTTTCGACCAGATAGGCACGCCGACATACGCCAATGATTTGGCACGTGCCATTTTTGCGGCTGTCAACCGGGGGATTGTTCCCGGTGTCTATCATTTCAGCAACGAGGGAGTGTGCTCTTGGTATGATTTCACGTTGGCTATCCATCGCCTGGCCGGCATAAAGACCTGCAAGGTAAGCCCGTTGCATACGGATGAGTTTCCTGCCAAGGCGCCGCGTCCGCATTATTCCGTGTTGGACAAGACAAAGATAAAGAAGACATTCGGTATCGATATACCCCATTGGGAGGCGAGCCTTGCCGTCTGCATGAAGAATTTGGAAGAGTGATTATTACTGACTAATTGATATATGGCCAATAACAACGAAATAGAGAGACGGAGAACGTTTGCGATTATCGCGCATCCGGATGCCGGTAAGACATCATTGACCGAGAAGTTGTTGCTTTTTGGTGGACAAATCCAGGTGGCGGGTGCCGTAAAGAGCAATAAGATAAAGAAGACGGCAACGTCGGACTGGATGGATATTGAAAAACAGCGTGGTATTTCCGTCACCACTTCTGTAATGGAGTTCGACTACCATGACTACAAGGTCAACATCCTCGATACTCCGGGTCACCAGGACTTTGCCGAAGATACCTACCGCACGCTGACGGCTGTGGACAGCGTTATCATCGTGGTGGACGGTGCGAAAGGTGTGGAAACACAGACACGCAAGCTGATGGAGGTCTGTCGTATGCGTAATACGCCGGTGATTATCTTCATCAACAAGATGGACCGTGAAGCCAAAGACCCGTTCGACCTGCTGGACGAGCTGGAGGAGGAACTGCACATCCACGTGCGTCCCTTGACGTGGCCTATCGAGAGCGGTGTCCGTTTCAAGGGTGTCTACAATATCTACGAGCATAACCTCAACCTCTACCAGCCCAGCAAGCAGGTAGTGACGGAGAAGGTGGAAGTGGACATCCATACCGAGGAGCTGGACAACCAGATTGGCGCCCAGCTGGCCGACAAGTTGCGCGGAGAATTGGAACTGATAGACGGTGTTTACCCCGAATTCGATAAGGAGGAATACTTGAAAGGGGAGCTTGCTCCCGTATTCTTCGGTTCGGCACTGAATAATTTCGGTGTGCAGGAACTGCTGGATTGCTTTGTGGAGATTGCTCCCAGTCCCCGTCCCGTGAAGGCGGAAGAACGTGAGGTGGAGCCGGAAGAACCTAAATTTACCGGATTCATCTTCAAGATAACCGCCAATATCGACCCGAACCACCGTTCATGTATCGCTTTCTGCAAAATCTGTTCCGGGAAGTTTGTACGCAATGCCCCGTACTTGCATGTACGTCATGGCAAGACGATGCGTTTCTCGTCGCCTACGCAGTTCATGGCGCAGCGCAAGACAACTGTCGATGAGGCTTGGGCGGGAGATATTATCGGCCTGCCGGATAACGGTACGTTCAAGATTGGCGATACGCTGACTGAAGGCGAGGCGCTTCACTTCAAGGGACTTCCGAGTTTCTCTCCGGAGATGTTCAAGTACATTGAGAATGCCGATCCGATGAAGCAGAAACAGCTTGCCAAGGGTATCGACCAGTTGATGGACGAAGGTGTGGCGCAGTTGTTCGTCAACCAGTTCAACGGGCGTAAGATTATCGGTACGGTGGGGCAGTTGCAGTTCGAGGTCATCCAGTATCGTCTGGAGAATGAATACAGTGCGAAGTGCCGTTGGGAGCCGCTCAGTCTGTATAAGGCCTGCTGGATTGAGAGCGATGATGCGGCGGAGCTGGAAGCCTTCAAGAAGCGCAAATACCAGTACATGGCCAAAGACCGCGAGGGTAGGGATGTATTCCTGGCCGATAGCGGATATGTGTTGCAGATGGCGCAGATGGACTTCAAGCATATCAAGTTCCACTTTACGAGTGAGTTCTAAGCGATATGATTTTTGCTGACTCACGACTATAAATAATGCAGGTCGAAGAGAAAGAAGAGGTACAAAGTAATGAAAAACTTTGTACCTCTTTATTTATTGTGGGAAGAAAGTGTTACCTTTGTTTTCTATATAATATGCATTGATTATGAAAACAGTTGAATTGGATGCTTGCCGAAATGAATTGGCTCGTGATATATTGGCTACTGACAATATGGAGGTGTTGCGGACGGTGCGTCGTGCTTATCGTCGTGCGGTGGACCGAGCCAAGTTAAGAGCAGAGAAACTGAAGGTCGAGGAGCTTGCTCCTTATACGGTGGAGGAACTGGACGCACGGATTGATGAGGCGGAAACGGAGTTTGAAGCCGGAAAGGGAGTCGCGGCAGAAGTGGCGCATCAGCGTATGAAACAATTTATTGCGGGATTATGAGAGTTGAATGGTCATCTCGTGCCTTGCATGAATGGGAAAATACGGTACGCTATATTTTTCGTGAATTCGGCAGGAAAGCTGCCGAGGAGTTTGAGCGGGATATATTCCGGTGGGAGGAGCGTATAGCCGTAAATCCTGAGTTGTCTCATCAAGAACCTTTGCTGAAAAATCGGGCTAAATTTTATATGGGATTGATTGTGAGTAAACATAATAAATTGATTTTCTATGTAGAAGAAGAGGCCGTTTACATTGCAGACCTTTGGGATATGCGCCGTGAACCTTCGCGGTTATCAAAACATTTAAAGTAAGCTCATTCCTTCCCGATTTTACACCTTACTTATTATAAACACAAAATTTCAAGATGAAGCACACCTCTTTCTTTCTCCTGCTCCTCCTCCTTTTAGGCCTGACAGCCTGCTCGAAATCTTCCGGTAAAGCTTTGATGAACTACGAACAGTCCCTCGTCCGTGCCGACTCACTGGTGCAGTGCGGTGCTGTCGACAGTGCCCAGACCGTCTGTTTGCTTTCCGACCTGCACCGTGAATACGAGCAAGTAAAGGAACTTTCCGGTGGAAGCCTTGTCCGTCTGAAGCCGGTCGATAGGCGGAAACAATTTCTGTGGGGTGTATTCACCGCTCTGATGATAGGCCTGAATGTATGGCTATCCATCAAGGACATCAAGTTCTCCAAAGAACGCAAGCACCGCCGTTATCTGGTCGGTTTGAGTGAGAATGAACAACGCCTGCGCAGCAATGAACGCGAACGTGAAGAGCTGGAAGAGTGCCTGCGGGAAATGTCCTTGACGGATGAAGAGCGGGAAGAGGTACGCCAGTCTCTGATGAACCTTATGGCGCACGGCCATCTGCTGCACGAAGAGAATGAATCTCTCCGTACCCGCCTCAAAGAGTACGACAAGCTCCCTTTGCCCCGGGAGCTGGAACTGCTTAGGCAGCAGGGAGAGCGCGCCAGCCTGCTGGGTAAGCAAGTGCAGGCACTTACTTCCACGCTGATAGATGGTGACGAGATGTTGGAACGCCTGCATCGCCAGCCTAAGTTTCTTACCGATGCCCAATGGAAATATCTTCGCGAACTTGCCGACCGTGTTTACAGTGGCTTCACCCTTCACCTTGCCGAACGTTTCCCCCAGCTTACACCTGCCGACTCTCAGCTTTGCCTGCTGATGTGTCTACGCTTCAGCAATGCCGAAATTGCCACACTGACGGCTGTTTCGCCTGCTTCCGTTTCCCAGCAGAAGTTCCGCTTGAAGAAGCGGCTGATGCAGACAGATGAGGAGCTGTTTCAGGGTGGGGAGACAGTGGACGCGGTGGTGTGCGGTTGCTGTTTACAATATCATGACAAAGTGTTGTCGCGAAATCGGGAAGCTTGATGGAGGTAGGCTTTGTCGTTAGATGAGGCAGCCTCTGTCGTTATGAGAGGCAATCTCAGTCGTTATGGAAGGCAACCACAGTCGTTATCTTTGATTACCCCCGTCAGAACCCATTCTGGCAGGGATTTTTTACTCCAGAATAACGAATTCGGTATTTGGAGCTACTTTGGTGGAATTGCGATAAAACACTACATGTTGTGGAGCTTTTAAAAAGTCGGTACGGCGGCAAATGAATGTTTCCGGCTTTATTCGTTCACTGTTTTCTGCTATCCGGCTCTTGGGCTGCATGGTAGAGATGCTTTATCTTCCAGGTATTCATTATCAGTCCGTTACCTATACTCGTTGTAGAGATTCTTATGGTTTTCTTTATTTCCAGCTTTTGTTCTTGCTGTTATGCTGTAGAGTATCTGTTTTTGTAATTCATTGATTGATTGTATTTTGCGTAAAGCTGTTGTAGAGGCTCTTTTCTTGTTTTCCCCTCTTGTGTACCCTAACTTTGCAACATCGAATTTGAGAAGAACGAAAGATTTAATCGTTGAGGCCTCACGGTGCATTTCTTTCTTCTATCTTCTTAAAAGAGACGGGACTTCGGTCAGTCCTTAACCCGACCGGTCAAAGCGGTGATGACAAGTTCGCTTGCAACTATTATCTATTTACTTAATACTTTATTAATTATGTTTTATAAGAAAACTCAACAGAAAATCAATGGGTTGTGGTATCCTAAATCTATTACATGGGGCAAAGCCATTACCACCAACCAGGTTGCGGACCAATTGGCATTACTCTCTACGGTGACCCGTGGTGATGCATATGCTATCGTCAAGAATCTGGGAAAGGTACTTTCGCTCTACATGGCACAAGGGCGTACGGTGAAAATAGACGGAGTGGGCACTTTCTATTATACGGCAGCTGCCAACAAGCAGGGAGTGCAGACATCCAAGGAGGTGAGCGCTTCTCAGATAGTAGGAGTGCGCGTCCGGTTCATTCCTGAGGTGGAACGCGATGTGAACAGTAAAGTGATTACCCGCAGTATGGTGGATAATAATATATGCTGGGAAGAGTGGGGCAAGACCTCTTCTTCCGGTGGCAGCAACCCCGATGGCGGCAACCAGGGCGGCAACGACGGCGACCAGGGAGAGAACCCGCTGGGCTGATTCTGCCCGTCCCGCCAATTGCCCCTTTTTTTGACATAAATGGGGCATTATACACTTCCCGTACCACCTCTCCGGTAGTGCGGGAAGTGACGTTTTAGCATCTTTTATTATTTTTTACCACCTTTCTTTAATGGATAATCGCTAATTTCGAACGATTTTTTTAAAATCCCACGGAATAACTAATAAATTATAATATGGAAAACTTGAACATAGCGTTTCTGCTGATGGTGGTAGGTATGGCAACAGTCTTTGCTATCCTGCTGATTGTTATTAACTTAGGGAAAGCTCTTATTGCATTGGTGAATAAATATGCGCCCGAAGAGGTGGCACCGGCCAAGGCTGCGGCAAATGGTCCTGCACCTGTCCCCGGTAATATTTTGGCGGCTATCAGTGCTGCCGTTACAGTGGTGACACAAGGTAAGGGTAAGGTAGCTAAGGTAGAAAAAATCTGAAACAATAATCTTATATAAAAACAAAAACACACCGAATAATTTAGTATGAAAAAAGAAATTAAATTCAGCTTGGTATTCAGGGACATGTGGCAGAGTGCCGGAAAATATGTGCCCCGCGTTGACCAGCTGGTGAAAGTAGCTCCCGCCATCATCGAGATGGGTTGTTTTGCGCGCGTGGAAACCAATGGCGGAGGTTTTGAACAAGTAAATCTGCTGTTTGGAGAGAACCCGAATAAAGCCGTGCGCGAGTGGACGAAGCCGTTCCATGAAGCCGGCATCCAGACCCACATGTTGGACCGTGCCCTGAATGGCCTCCGCATGAGTCCCGTGCCTGCCGATGTGCGCAAGCTGTTCTATAAGGTGAAGAAAGCGCAGGGTACGGACATCACGCGTACCTTCTGCGGTCTGAATGATACCCGCAATATCATCCCTTCCATCGGTTATGCACACGATGCCGGAATGATTTCCCAATGCTCGCTTTGCATCACCCATTCACCCATCCATACCGTAGAATACTACACGGAGATGGCACTGAAGCTTATCAAGGCAGGTGCCGACGAAATCTGCATCAAGGATATGGCAGGTATCGGACGTCCGGTTTCTTTGGGCAAGATTGTGGCCAATATCAAGGCGGCGCATCCCGATATTCCTATCCAGTATCATAGTCATGCGGGTCCCGGTTTCAATATGGCAAGTATTCTTGAAGTGTGCGAAGCGGGTTGCGACTATATCGACGTAGGCATGGAGCCGCTTTCCTGGGGTACGGGACATGCCGACTTGCTCAGTGTGCAGGCCATGCTGAAGGATGCAGGCTTCCAGGTGCCCGAAGTCAATATGGAGGCATATATGAAGGTACGCGCACTCATCCAGGAGTTTATGGACGACTTCCTTGGCTTGTACATCAGCCCGCGCAACCGCCTGATGAACTCCCTGCTGATTGGTCCCGGACTGCCGGGTGGCATGATGGGCAGTCTGATGGCAGACTTGGAATCCAATCTGGAGTCCATCAACAAATACAAGGCAAAACGCAACCTGCCCTTCATGAAGCAGGATGAACTGCTCATCAAGTTGTTCAACGAAGTGGCATATGTTTGGCCGCGCGTGGGTTATCCCCCGTTGGTGACTCCGTTCAGCCAGTACGTCAAGAACCTTTCCATGATGAACGTCATTGCTATGGAGAAAGGCAAGGAACGCTGGGGTATGATTGCTGACGACATCTGGGATATGCTGTTGGGCAAGGCAGGTAAGCTGCCGGGTCAGCTGGCTCCCGAAATCATAGAGAAGGCCGAACGCGAAGGACGCAAGTTCTTCACCGGCAATCCGCAGGACAACTATCCCGATGCTCTGGACAAGTACCGCAAGCTGATGAAGGAGAACAAGTGGGAACTGGGCGAGGACGACGAAGAGCTCTTCGAATACGCCATGCACCCGGCTCAATACGAGGCTTACAAGAGTGGCAAGGCCAAGCAGGACTTCCTGGAGGATGTGGAGAAACGCCGTGCCGAACGTGACAAGTCTCCGCTGGACGATGCCAAACCCAAGACGCTCACTGTGCAGGTGGACGGTCAGGCTTACCGCGTGACGGTGGCATACGGTGACATCGACCTGCCCGCTTCGGCCACCGAAAAGGTGACAGCTCCCCCCGTAGGCGAAGGTCAGGACGTTCCGGCTCCGCTCGAAGGCAAGTTCTTCCTGACAAAGAATGCGCAGGAAACCCCGTTGAAAGTGGGTGACAAGGTGAAGAGTGGCGACCTCCTCTGCTATATCGAAGCTATGAAGACATACAATGCCATCCGCGCAGACTTTGATGGAACGGTTGTTGCCATCTGTGTCAATCCGGGTGACTCTGTTTCTGAAGATGATGTATTAATGAAGATAGGATAATGGAAGATATATTTGCAAAACTCTATGATATGACGGCCTTCAGTAACATCATTGCTGATCCGTCGTTCCTCGTGATGTATGCCATCGCTTTCATCCTGCTTTATTTAGGTATCAAGAAACACTATGAACCATTGTTGTTGGTACCCATCGCTTTCGGTGTGCTCATTGCCAACTTTCCCGGCGGCGAGATGGGGGTGATTCAGGCAGATGAAAACGGAATGGTCATGGTAGGCGGGGTGATGAAGAATATTTGGGAGATGCCGTTGCACGAGATTGCGCACGACCTCGGACTGATGAACTTCATTTATTATATGCTGATTAAGACCGGCTTTCTGCCGCCTGTTATCTTTATGGGTGTGGGTGCGCTGACAGACTTCGGTCCGATGCTCCGTAACTTGCGTCTCTCCATATTCGGTGCGGCTGCGCAGTTAGGTATTTTCACCGTACTGCTTTGTGCTGTGATGATAGGGTTCACTCCGCAGGAAGCAGGTGCGTTGGGCATTATCGGTGGTGCCGATGGTCCTACGGCTATCTTTACTACCATCAAGCTGGCTCCCCATCTGTTGGGACCGATTGCCATTGCTGCTTATTCTTATATGGCGCTGGTACCGGTCATCATTCCGATGGTGGTGAAGCTGTTCTGTACCAAGAAGGAATTGATGATTAACATGAAGGAGCAGGAGAAGCTGTATCCTTCGAAAACCGAGATTAAGAATCTGCGTGTATTGAAGATTATCTTCCCGATTGCAGTGACTACGATTGTTGCTTTATTTGTGCCCACAGCAGTACCTTTGATTGGTATGTTGATGTTCGGTAACTTGATTAAGGAAATCGGTTCGGATACAAGCCGCTTGTTTGATGCTGCTGCTAATAGTATCATGAATGCAGCTACCATCTTCTTAGGATTGAGCGTTGGCGCCACGATGACCAGTGAGGCATTCCTGAATTGGACGACTATCGGTATTGTGATTGGTGGTTTCCTGGCATTTGCATTGTCCATTACGGGAGGTATTTTCTTTGTGAAGCTGTTCAACCTATTCAGCAAGAAGAAGATCAATCCGCTGATTGGTGCTACCGGCCTGAGTGCCGTACCCATGGCAAGCCGTGTCTGCAATGAAATAGCAACGAAGTATGACCCGAAAAACCATGTGCTGAATTACTGTATGTCCAGTAATATCTCCGGTGTTATCGGTTCGGCGGTGGCTGCGGGTGTGCTGATCTCGTTCTTGGGATAAGGAGAATAGATACGCGGACGACGCGGATAAGGCGGACGAACGCGGACTTTAATCTTTTAGACGCGGATGACACGGATGACGCGGATTTTTAAAGCTGCGCTATACATACCGGCATATCACACCGAAGGAAAAAAGAATCCGCGTCATCCGTGTCATCCGTGTCTGAAAGATTACTTGCACGCCGAAGGAGAACCTTGCTCCAGCGCTACGCTGGTAAATTATCATTTATAAAACTAATTTAATAGTGTTACTTTATTGATAAGTCTACATGGCAATGCACTTATCCTTCATTTCAAGCACATCAGTCTTTAAACGGCAACGCAACAGACTAATATCGCAGTGCCTACAAACTAATATCTCAGATACTAAAAAATATTCTTACCATAAATATTCTTGTTTCCTACAATAACTATATAAGTTTCTTA
>ERZ833515.750-NODE-750-length-27214-cov-10.388195_pt1 | contig 27214 bp, 24 predicted proteins | sample MGYA00519949_ERZ833515 | MGnify/ENA primary metagenome ERZ833515 (study PRJEB31850, sample SAMEA3708741) | human gut metagenome | biome: human gut; feature: human-associated habitat; material: faeces | place: China | collected 2014 ...
CCGCGAGGCTCAGCGAATCAAGAAGCTCCGGCCTTCAGGCCGGAGAGTGATCACCGCCACGCGGACGATGGTCGGGTGCTCTTCGAGGAGCGCCGCGACGGCGTTCGGGATCGGACGCAGGATCGCCGCGTCGAGGCTTCCCGTGCGCTCGCAGCTCTCGATCGTGTCCCAGAGCGCGACGCCTCGCGCTTCGAGCGCTTCGAGCCTTTCGCCGTAGGCCGCACCCGCATCGAACCCGAAGACCGCGCCCATCACTGGCCAGAAGCGGTTGCGCGGATGGGCGTAGTAGGCCTGCGCGGCGATCGAGGCCGCGCTCGGCATGCTCCCGAGAATGAGGATCCTCGGCGCCTCGCCCACGACGGGCGGGAAGCCCCGGAGGCGGGCGGAAGAGCTGGCGTCGCAATGGGCGGGCATGGCTTGAAGGTCTCCCCTCAGAGCTACGGAAATCAGTGCAGGTGAAGAGCGCTCCCGGAGAAGCCTCCTCGTCGTGGAGAAAGCTTCAGGGAGCGCCGAGCGTTCTGAATTCGGTGTTCAGGGAGTTCCGGACGGAGCACAGGGAGCGGGCGAACCGTCTACTTGGAGAGCATGTCCGTCCCGATGTCACACACGCCGCCGATGCACCAACCCATGCCCTTCAACACCGCAGCGAGCAGCATCAGGAAGAGGACGAAGAGAATGAGCCGTCCCCACGCCCGGGGCTCGCGCCCTCCATGGTTCGAAGCATTGGTGTTCGTCATCACGCCTCCCTTGCCGGAATCGATCCACAATCGTAAGACTTCAATCAAATGACATCCCAGTCTGCACCCTTGTTTTAACACAAACGGCGCGGATGTGACAATTTTTTCAGGTCGCTCCGGCTCCGGAAGATCCCTAGCCGCACCATTTTCGTACGTCTTTTCGATCTATCATCCCGCCGACCCCATTTCTCCGCCGCGGCCCGGCCGCACCACGTCGCCCCCCACACACACTTCTCATGAAGAAAGCCTTTCTGGAGCTTCACCTCTCCGTCCTCCTCGCCGGTTGGACGGGCATCTTCGGCAAGCTTCTCTCGCTCTCCCCCGGCCTCATCGTCTTTTGGCGCATCGTGATCGCGAGCGCGCTTCTCTGGGGGTGGATCGCCTGGCGGCGCACGGCCGAGGCGGTCTCGCGCCGCGACAAGATCGGGATCATGCTCGTGGGCGCGCTCCTCATGCTGCAGTGGACGCTCTTCTACGCGTCGATCAAGGCCTCGAACGTCTCGATCGCGATCGTCGCCTTCTCCTCGATGGGGTTCTTCACGGCGCTCGTGGAACCCCTCCTCACCCGCACGCGCGTAAGCCTCAAGGAGATCGCCTTCTCGGTGATCACACTCGTCGGCATCTCCTTCATCTTTCACTTCGACACGCAGTACCGCACGGGCATTCTCCTCGGCATCACCTCGGCCGCGGCCGCCGCCGTCCTCGCGGTCTTCTTCAGGAAGTACAAGGCGAAGTACCGCGCGCAGACCGTGATGAGCTGGCAGCTCCTCGGGGGCTTCGCCGGCGCGCTCCTGCTGCTGCCGGCCTACCGAATGCTCACGCCCGCGGAGCCCTTCTTCCCCGTCGGCGTCGACATCCTCTACCTCCTCATCTTCGCCTCCTTCTGCACGATCGGCATGTACCTGCTGCAGATCCAGGCGCTCGAGCGGATCTCGGCCTTCACGGTGAACCTCACCTACAACCTCGAGCCCGTCTACTCGATCATCCTCGCGATGATCATCTTCCACGAGGCGCGCGACCTTGGGCCCTCGTTCTACTTCGGGATCAGCTGCATCGGCGCCTCGGTGCTGCTGCAGACCTGGTCGGTGATGCGCATCCAGAGGAAGGTCGCCCGGGCCGAACGGGAGCGCGCGGCGCTTCCCGCGGCGGAGCGCCCCGAGACGCCCCGCGAGATGAAGCTCTAGGCCGGCGCTGCCGGAACCGGCCGGCCGGGCGGCCGGAGCGCGGCTCAATCGCCGCCGTGGCTGCGGTTCCAGTCGCGGATGAAGCGCCGCGCGGCGCCGCAGGCGTAGCCCAACTGATAGAACTTGTCGCCCATCGAGCTGATGATCGCCTCGACGTCCACGGGCGGGAGCTTCTCGAGGATGTAGCCCTGGAGTTCGTCGCGCAGCACGTCTTCGGGCGGGCGGTTGCGCATTTCGGAGACGGCGCGCAGCGTGCGCATCGCTTCCGGGGAGAGCCCGTGGAAGATCCGCGAGAGCGCCTCCTCGCGTAGCCGCTCCTCAATGGCGGCGCGCGCCCTGTCTTCGATTTCGTTCGCCATCAGCCGAACTCCTCCGCTCCGGGCGCCCCCGCGAAAAGGTTCGCCCATTCGCCCGCGAAGATCACGGCGGGCTCGGTCTCGGCGGCCGACGCCGGGGGATAGCCCGCGTCGAGCGCCTTCTCGAGGAGCTTCATCCCCTCCCGCGCAAAGATCCGCCCGGCCTCGGCGATGATCTGCTCGTCGCCGACGGGAAGCTCGAGCGAAAGCTTCGTGCCGAAGACCCGCAGGAGCTCGTTGGCGAGCCCCTCGGGGTGCCAATCCTCGATCACCTCAAAGTGGCGGCTTTTGCCCGCGAAGGTGGCGCCAAGCCACAGGGCGAGCTTTTCGTTCGCGGCGTCGAGCTCCTCGGCGCTCATCTCGCCCGCGCGACGGAGCGCCAAGCGCTTGGCGAGGTTGCGCATCGCCTGACGGAAGATCCCGTCCACGATGTCGATGGCGCCAAGGCTCGGCTTCTGCTCGGCCGAGCTCGAATGGTCGTGGCAGCCGCCGGAGCCGCACCGGGGCCCGCAGGAGCCGCACCTCATCGCGCCGCCTCCTGGGCTTTCGACGAGTCGCCCAGGGCGTCGCCCGAGAAGCGCGCCGCCCAGACGGCGGCGAGCCGCTCGATGCGCACGCGCAGCACTTGGTCGGTGAGCTTTGCGCCGTCGGCGGCCGCGGCCTTCACCATCGCGTAGATCTCGCGCAGGAAGACGCGCGCGGCGTGCACCATGAGCGCACGCGGATTCTTCGGGTCCGCGCCTTCGGGAAGGTTGCGGAAGAGCGCCGGGAGGTTGCGCTCCATTTCGGCGACGAGCTCGGGGCCGGGTTCGGGAGCATCCTCCGCGGGGGCGAGGCGGATGCGCTCGTGCTCGCCCATCAGGATCTGCGCGAGCTGGCGCACCGTGGCGTCGTCGCGCTCGCCCGCTTCGTCGGGCTTGAGCTTTCCGGCGCGCACCTCGAGCACGTTGCGGATCACGCCGGTGACGATGCCGGCGAGGAAGTCCTGAAAGTCGCGGGCCGTCAGGACGGCCTTCTCGCCTTGAAGGGCGGCGCGGGCCGCGTCGGCGAGCGTGGGCTCGACGGGAGTCTCAGCTTTGTCGATCATTTGTCTTCTCCAATCCTCAGTGCGCCTTCACGCCGAGAATCCGCTCGGCCCAGTTGATCATCCAGAGGTGCGTCGCGTCCGAGGCGAGGAATTCGTGCATCTCAGCCCCGTCCATCGCCCCGCCGCGCAGTTCGAGCCAGGCGTCGGCGCGCACGAGAAGCTCCTCGAAGAACATGTTGACGGCGAGAGCCACGACGCCCGCGTCGTCCTCGAAGATGCCCCGGTCCTCGGGGCTCATCGTGTTGATGCGCTTCTCCACATAGGGGTGCAGGCGCTTCGCAGCCGAAGCCGTGCTGAAGCCCTTGGGCAGATCGACGATGCCGCTCGCGTCCTCAAAGAGGGCGGCCATGCCGAAGACGATCGTCGAGACCTCCTCTTCGGAGGCGTTCGACTGCGGGCGGTAGATCGCATGCAGAAAGTCGGAGGCCGCGCAGGCAAAGAGTTCGGCGGCGGCGGCCGGGTCGGCGAGGCTCGGGCGCAGCGCAAGGGCGCCGCAATGGGAGGAGGCGTCTTCGGTCATGGATTCGAAACGGAGTCTCTCTGGGGAAAAAAAGGCATGCACGGCCGGCCTGGCGCCGTCGGAGCGCAAACCCCGGCGGGCGCGGCGGCGCGCATCAGCCGATTATAGGGACGCCCACCGCCCCCGCCGAACCGCCGCGGGAGAGGACTCGGTCCCGGGATCCGGCGGTCCGCCGGAGAGAGAGCGGGCGGGAGCGGCTTTGGAGGACAAAAAATCCCGCAGCCTCTTCACGGCGCCTCGAGAAGGAGGGGGCGGGAGGCGCTTCCCTTGAAGGGAGTGTGCCGAATGCTGCGGAACCGAAGAGAGCGGCGGCGCCGGAGGGAAGCCGCCGGCCGCCCCGGCGAGCGCATCACTTCGTCATAGGAGGCTCAGTCAGACGGAGGGGCTCGGGCGCAGGTGCGGACGGGAAATTCCGCCGCTCATGTCAATTCTAGTCCTGCCGCGTCAGAAATTTCCGGATAATCAATTATTTCCACACTCATCGTTAACCCTCGGACGACGCGTCTTCTGCGCTCCCATGCGGCGCGTCAGCCGCGCGCCTCCGCCTCAACGGCGGCGAGGATTTCGCCCATCGACTCGAAGCGCCTGACGGCGGCGCGGTCGAGCGCTTCGCGCGCGGTCTCGGAGTGCCGCTCGGTGACCACGACCGAGTCGATCCCGACGCGGCGCGCCCCCTCGATCCCGGGGAGCGCGTCCTCAATCATCAGGCACTCGGCGGGCGAGGCGCCGAAGTGTTCAAGGATCTTCATGAAGCACTCCGGATCGGGCTTCACGTGCGCGACGTCGTCGCGCGTCACGATGAGCTCGAAATAATCGTCGAGCGGCGCCTCCGCGCGCATCAGAAGGTTGTCGCGCACGTAGGTCTCGATGTTGCGCCGGCGCGTGGTGGTCGCAACGGCGAGCGTCTTTCCCGCGGCCTTCAGGGCCTTCACCACGGCGGCGGCGCCGGGCTGGTACCTGACGCGCGTGCGGAGGAACTCCTGCGCGAGCTCGTAGCGCTGATGGTGGATCTCCTCGGGCGTGCCGGGGAATCCGAAGGCGGCCTTCATGTCGGCCATGTACTTGAGGTACGCGTCCGACCCTTCGCCGTACCGCTTCATCGCGTTCATGCGCAGGTGCCCGGCCTCGTCTTCTGTGAGTTCGACGCGCCCGTCCGTGAGGCGGCGCGTGAGCTCCTGGTCCACCTGGCTCCAGACGCCCAAAGAATCGATGAGCGTGCCGTCGAGGTCGAAGATGATGATGCGGCGGTCGAGAAACATGGATGTCCTTGGTCCTTGGCGTGAAGTGTTGGGTTGGGTTGGGTTGGGTTGAGTTGAGTTGAGTTGAAGTTAGTCTCCGGCGGCCGGGCGCCCCGCGGCGAAGTGCGCGGCATTGGCGCCCGCGATGCGTCCGAAGACGAAGGCGTCGAGGAGGCCGTTGCCGCCCAGGCGGAACTTGCCGTGCACGCCGCCCGTGGTTTCACCCGCGGCGAAAAGCCCCGGAATCACGCCGCCCGCGGCGGCGGCGCGCTTCACCTCAGCTTCAGGCGTGATCGCGACGCCGCCGCAGGTGTAGTGGATTTCAAAGCGCTCGCGGCCGAAATAGTACGGGGGATCGGAGAGTCCCTGCAGGAAGCGCGTGCGCCCGAAGTCCGGGTCGCTCTTCTTCCGCCAGGCTTCGTTGTAGCGGCGCACCGACTCCTCGAGGACGGACTTGGGGACGCTCATGCGGTGCGCGAGCTCGTCCAACGTCGCGGCGCTCGAGACGAGCCCCTGCTGCACCTTCGCCGCAAAGTTCGCCCCCTTGTGGCTGCTGCTGTCGGTAACCACCCAGAATTCGCCGCTCCCGGTCTGCGCGAGGTCGGCGAAGACCTCGTCCCAGGCGGCGGTTTCGTCCGTGAAGCGCAGGCCGTCGTTCGTGAGGAAGATCTCCGCGCCGGGGTAGTCGAGCACGCGCCCGCCCCAAAAGGGAATCGCGAGGACGTGCTCCATGCCGGCCAATGCCGCGCCTGCCTGCTCGGCCATGCGCACCGCATCGCCCGTGGCCGGATCCTCCTTGAGGTGGCCCGGGCTGTAGGTCGTGTCGAGCTCGCGCGGAATCGCGGGCGCCCAGCGCGCGCGCATCGCGAGGTTCGCCCCGAACCCGCCCGCGGCGAGCACCACGGAGCGCGCGAAGACCACGTGCGGAGCGAGAGCGGCATCCCACACGCCCACGCCCGTGAGCTCCCCGCGGGCATTGAAGAGCAGGCGCTCGGCACGCGTGCGGTAGCGCACGACCGCACCCAAAGCGCGGGCGCGCGCCATGAGCTTCCAGCCGTACTCCATGCCGCTGCGTGCCCAGATCGTGCGGTGCGCGCGCGGATAGACGCCCGTGTAGGCCTCGTAGAGCTTGGGGTCGAATTCAAGCCCCATGCCCTTCAGCCACCCGAAGACGGCGCCGCTTTCGTTCACCATGCGCAAGACGAGGTCCGGGTCGGCGGCCATCCCGCCGCCTTCGAAGGTGTCGCGGAAGAACTGCTCGGCGGAATCCCTTCGGCCCGCCCGCGCCTGTCCCTCGGAGTCGAGGGCGTTGAGCATTCCCGAGGAGACGATCATGTGCCCGCCCGCGAGGGCCTGCTTTTCAAGCACGAGGACGCGCTTCGCGCCGGCCTCCTTCGCCGCCACGGCGGCGGCGAGCCCCGCCGCGCCCGCACCCACGACGAGGACGTCCCAGACTTCGTCGGGGGGAACGCCCCCCTCGCTCGAAACGGCATCCGCCGCGGCGCGGGAGGCCTGCGGGAGGGCCGCCAGGGAAAGGAGCGCGAGCGAGGCGCCCGCGATGCTTCTCCTCGAAATCATCGGGCAGCCCCCGTGCCGGCGAGGAGCCCCGCAACTTCGAGCGCCTTCGCCATCGCGACGGCCGAACGGACTCCGAGCTTCTTCGCGGCGTTCCCGCGGTGAAGCTTCACGGTGGCGAGCGAAATCGAGAGACGGTCGGCGATCTGCTTGTTGAGGAGCCCCTCGGCGACAAGGCGCGCCACCTCGAGCTCGCGCTCGGTGAGGCTCGCGGCCTTCTGCGCGAGGTCGCTCTGACCCGCGTCGGCCGCGAGGTCTTCGAAGCTCTTCTTGATCGCGCGCTCGACGGCGGCAATGAGCTGCTCGGGCGCCGCGGGCTTCACGAGGAAGTCCATCGCGCCGCGGTGCACGGCCTGCATCGCCATCGGGATGTCGCCGTGGGCCGAGAGGAAGATGATCGGCAGGAGACTGCCGCGCTCCACGAGCTCCTGCTGCAGCTCCATGCCGGTCATGCCGGGCATGCGATGGTCGAGCACGAGGCACCCCGGGCGCCTCGGATCGTCGAGCTCGAGAAGCGACGCCGCGCTCTGGTAGGCCATCACCTCGAAGCCCGCCATGCGCAGCAGAAAGGCGAGGCTCTTCAACTGTTCCGCGTCGTCGTCGACGAGGCGCACAAGCGCCGTTTCCGTGCCGTTCGTCATCAGATCTCCTTGGTCCGGTCCGGGGACGGCGCCGAAGCGTCCGCCCCGCCGTCCGCATTCTTCTTGTCGTTTTCCTCTTCGTCGGGGAGCGCCTCGATCGTCACCTCGGCGCAGATCCCCCGGGTGGGCAGCTGAAGGAAGCGCAGCGCCCCGCCGTGGCGGTCGGCAATGCCGCGGCAGATCGAGAGCCCGATGCCGAGTCCCTCCTGCTTCACCGAGTCGCCGTACCCCGTAAGGCGCGCGAATCCCTCGGGCGAGAGCTTCGGGCCGTTGTCCGTCACGTGGAGCACGAAGTTCCCGTCCTCGCGGTTCAGCGACACGCTCACGAACCCGTCGCGCTCTCCGGCGGCCGCGTGCCCCGCGTTGCGGATGAGGTTGAGGACGAGGAGCTCGAGCTCGAGCTGATCGCCCAAGACCATCGCGGGCCGGTCGTCGGCCGGGTCGGCCGCGAGATATTCGCCCGGAGCCGTGAGGATCGGCACGCGGCGCGCGTCGTGGCGCTCGACGATCAGCACAGCGCGGCGGATCACCGCCGTCCAGTCGCAGGGCTTCAGGGGTTCGGTGCTCCGCTTGGCGTAGCCGCGCACGCGGTTCACGATCGAGGTGATGCGGGCGGTCTCCTCGGCCATCGCCTCGAGCGCCCCTTCGGCCATCGCGCGGTCCGCGTCCGAGGTCGGGCGCCTCGCGTTCCAGAGCTTCAGGCCGCCGATGTAGTTGGAGAGCGAGGAGAGGGGCTGCTTCAGTTCATGCGCGAACATCGAGCTCATCTGCGAGAGGAGTCCGACGCGCTCAATGGCGGAGAGGCGCTCGCGCGAAACCCTCGCCTCCTCCTCCATCCGGGTCTTTTCGGCGAGCGCCGCCTCGAGGTCCTTGGTGCGTACGCGCACGAGGTGCCGCGAACGGAGCGCATGGAAGACGACGAACGCGAAGAGCGCGGCGAGCGCGAGGAAGAGTTCGGCGTGGCGCTTCACGAACCCCTTCACGGTCTGCTCGTCGAGGTACGCATAGAACCCGTAGTGGAGCGCCTGCATGAGGCCCCGCACCTCGGAGAGGTCCACACGGGTGCCCCAGCGCCAGCCGTCGCGCTCGGGCATGCTGAAGGCGACGGCGGCGACGCGGCGCACGGCGTCGCTCTGCGCCGTCGTGAGGTAGCCGATCGTCCAGTCGGGAAGCACCGGCGTGCTCGAACGGCAGGGTCCCGCGCCCCCGGGGAGCACCGCCGCCGGCCGGAAGACCGTCGGGTCGATGAAGCCCTCGCGCTCCATGCGCTCGAGCGTGCAGAGCGAAACGAGGCCCGCGTCGGCGTCGCCCGAGAGCACCGCGTTGAAGACGTCGGGCACGTCGTGCGGGCGCCATTCGCCCGCGGCGAAGTAGTTTTCCGGATCGAGCCCCTCTTTGATGAGGCGCCCCATGAGCCACTGCCAGGGACCGAAGGAGACGGTGCTCTCCACCGCCACGCGCGCGCCCTTGAGGCTCGCAAGGCTCCCGAGCTCCCGGCGCTTCGCATCCACGATGAGAAGTCCTCCCGCGGCGGCCGCCGCCCGGCCGCCCGTGAGCGTGCGTTCGCGCACGGCGAGCGGCACCGCGCCCAGTTCGTCCATGAGCGAGACCATCGTGCCGGAGGTCGCGAGCACGAAGGGAATCTTCTCGGCCTTCACGCTCTGGGCAAACTCGCGCGAAGGAATGCGCCGCACGAGCACGCGCCGCTCGGGCGAGGCGATTCGGAGCGCCTCCACGAGGGGCATCATCGTGCGCAGATACGTTTCATTCGTCCCCGTCTCCTCGATCGCGAAGACGAAGTCGCCCGGGTGCGCTGGGACCGTCTTCTCGTCGATCACGAGCTCGTTGGCGAGCACGTCCTCCTGGTACTGCATCGAGCGCACGTCGGCGAGATTGAAGCTCGCGGCCGAAACGCCGTCAGCGGCGGATGGCTCCGCGGCAAAGAGCGGCGCGCCCGCCGCGCCGACGAGGAGCGCGAGGACGAACGCACCGAGGGGACGGCCGAGCGTCTTCAGGAACGGGGATGCGGTGCGGAGAGGCATGAAGGACTGTACGAGTAGCAGCAAAGTCTCGCAATTGCCGGGAAAGCTTAGCAGAGCGCCGCGGCCGCTATGACGCGAGCGATGCGGCGGGGCTTCAATCCGAGTCCAGACGGCGACCTTGATGAACGGAAACCGTCCCTTCTCATTTTGCAATGCACAACAAGCCGCCCTTCCTGAAGAACGCGTCTGGTCCGTCTCTGCAAAACTCTTAAAAGTGAGTACTTGCTCACAATTCAAACAAGTTTAGATGGCGACATTGTCTACAACATCCGCCCATCCTCGGACAAATCCTATAACCGTCTGAATTTCCTAGTGCCGCTATGGTTTTCCAACCCCGTTCCAGGTGCTTCAACTTTTGCGCTTAACAAATTCCCTGTTGTTGCTTGACATTGCCATTAGAATGCGAATTATTTTCATTAACCAAAGATGGCGTCCCGCCTCAACCCTCACCCAACATCGGAGTTCGAAATGGTTCGTCTTAATTCAAGTAAGGCTCTATCATTCCCCCACCAACACCTCAGGAAGCATACACTGGCCATAGCTGTCATTAGTCTTTTCGCCGGCGTGAATTCTGCCGCCGCAGCCGACGACTCACAACACCAGAGCTACTTGGAAGCCGGCCCCATCGTCGTGACGGCCACCCGCACGGCTCAGCCGCTCTCGCAGGCCGCAAGCTCGCTCAGTGTGCTCACGGAGCGGGACATTCAGGAAGACCAACCCGTCACGCTCCCCGAGCTTCTTCTCGACATTCCCAACGTAGACGTTCTCGACTTCAATACGATCGCACCGCGCATCTCCATCCGCGGTTCGAACTCCTCCCAGATCACCTACTTGATCGACGGGATGCGTCAGGATGATCAAACGCTCGGCGGCAACCGTCCGAGCGGCATCTTCATTGACCCGGAAATCCTCAAACAGATTGAAGTCAAGCATGGCGGCGGCAGTGCGCTCTACGGCAATGGCGGCATCGGCGGCACTCTGGCGGTCACCACGATGAACGCCCAGGACTTCCTCGAAGGCACCGGCAAAAACTTCGGCGCCAAGGTGAAGGCGGGCTACACCTCAGATAACCTTGAATGGCAGAAGAGCGCCTACGCCTTCGGCCGCTCCGACCGTTGGGACATGGTCTTCGGCGTTTCTCGCCGCGATTCTGGAGCCTCCACCAATTCGCAGACCGGCAAGCGTAGCAAGGCCGACATCGATGCTTACAGCACCGCGGCATTCGGCAAGGCCTCCTTCATGCCGAACGAGGCCAACGTGCTGAGCCTTTCCTATAACTTCGACCGAGCCAACTCCGAGAGCCACACGTCCTACCGCTACGAGCAGCACCGCCTCACCGGCAAGTGGGAGTTCGAGCAGGGCGACTTCTGGAACCTCACCGCCGCGGTTCAGTACGCTCATTCGAAATTCCACTATCTCGACCCTGACCCATGGCAGGGCACGAACATGAAGGACAAGTTCGATTCCGTGAGCGGGAACGTCCAGAACACTTCCTACTTCAATGGCTTGGGCCGTCACGCCGTGACCTACGGCTTCGACTTCTCGAAGACCTCTCAAAGCGGAACCGTTCAGAATCTCCCGACGGGCGCGTGGAATGACGACACGACCCGTCCGGATGCAGACGGCTTTGACGGCGGCTTCTTCATCGAAGACGAGTACAAGATCAACGGACTCTTCACCGTGGTTCCCGTCGTCCGCTTCAACTACTTCAAGCGCGAGTCGAACACCGGATTCCCGTCGCTGTCCGATTCGAAGGTGACGCCGGGCATCACCCTCAAGATGACGCCGCATGAATCCCTGCTTGTCTGGGGCTCCGTGCACACGGGTTATCGTCCCCCGATGCTCGATGAAATGTATTTCTACAGCACCGACTATTCGCAGAACATTGAAGTCATCAACAACCCGAACCTGAAGCCCGAAAAGTCGACAAACTACGAAGTCGGCATGAGCGGCGTCTTCGGCGGCCTCCTCGCCGAAAACGATCATCTGACTTGGCGTGTGGCGCTCTTCTACGACGATGTGAGGGACTACATCTCGGTCCAGGACAACTTCATGGAATGGTGGCAGGGTGGAATGACGGGCCCGATCAAGTATCAGACCGTCAACTACGGCCACGTCGTCAACAAGGGCGTGGAGTTGTCGGGCACCTATGAGGTTGCCGGTTTCAAGGCCGCGGCTTCCTATGGCTACCTCCATTCCGAAAACAAGGAAACGGGCGAAAAACTCGGCGGCGTCACGCCGCAGAGCGCCAATCTGAGGCTGAGCTACAAAATCGCCGCCGTCGAACTTGAACCCTGGTACCGCATTCATTGGGCCAAAGGCGGGGATACCGTCCCTTATCCCTCCTATGCACCCGTGCACCTTGACGACTACACGCTGCACTCCATCGGCGTGACCTGGACGCCGAAGATCCCGAACTTCTTCAACATCCAGGCGGGGCTGGCCCTCACCAACCTGACGAACGAGAAATATCTGGCTCTCTACGGCATGCGTAACAACAATTCCGGCTACGCCCGAGGGTTCCGGGCCTGGCTTTCCGCCCAGTTCTAAGTCCTCCTTGGCCCACCCCGAAGGCGGCCTCCCTTGGCCGCCTTCGGTCTCTCCACCTTCTCCTCGGCATGCCCCACAACTCCGGCCCGAGCGGCCTGCGCCGTCTGCTCACGCAGTACCTCTTCTCCCGCGACCGCTGGCGGTTGTGGGCGCTCTTCGCGGTCGTCCTCGCCGCGTACGCCTTAAACATCAAGCTCGCCGTCCTTTACAACGATTGGAACGGGCGCTTCTTCGACGCTCTCCAGGCCGTCAACCGCGAGGCGATCTTCCGCGAGCTCTTCTACTTCATCGGCCTCGCGGCCGTGATCATCGTGCTCCTCGTCTGGGCGGGCTACGTGAAGGACCGTCTGGCGCTCGCACTCCGGCGCGACCTCACGCAGATCTTCTTCAGTCGCTGGCTCTCTCCGGGGAGCGCGCACTACCTGCTGCGCGAGAGCGGGCATGAACCCGACAACCCCGATCAGCGCGTGACCGAGGACGTGCGGCAGCTCGTCAATCTCTCCGTGAACCTCTCGGTGAGCTTCTACGACGCGATGCTCACGATCGGGAGCTTCTCGGTGATCCTCTGGCAGCTCTCGGGCTCGGCCGAGGTCTTCGGCGTCACGATCCCGGGCTACATGTTCTGGGTCTGCATCCTCTACACGCTCTTCGCCACGTGGGTGACGCACCTCATCGGGCGGAAGCTCAAGGGCCTCAACATCAACGCCCAACACATGGAGGCGAACCTCCGCGCGGCCCTGATGGAGAAGCGCCGTCACGCCGACGCAATCGCGGGTGCGGGAGCCGAAGCGGTCGAGGAGGCGAGTCTCGTCGAACGCTTCCGACAGCTCCTCTCGGTCCTCATCGCCCTCGTGAAGCGAAAGCGCGACCTCGACCTCTTCACGGTCGGCGTCGGCCAGTTCACCCACCTCGCGCCCATCTTCTTCGCGCTCCCGAGCTTCTTCGCGGGCGTAATCCAACTGGGCGGCCTCATGCAGATCCGCGGAGCCTTCAACGACGTCGCGCGCTCGCTCTCCTGGATCATCATGTCCTACGACGACCTCGCGGCGCTGGCGGCCGCCTACGAACGACTCAGGCGCCTCGAAGAGGGGCTCGCGCAGGCGGACCGCGAGCGCGAAGCCATCGCCTCGCGCCGGCGCGAAGCGCCCGAACCCGGGCTCTCGGCAGCACTCGAAGTTCTTGTTCCGATGGGCGGCGCCGTGAACCGCGTCCCGGCGAAGTTCGACCTGCTGCCGGGGACCTTCACGATCGTCTCGGGGCCCTCCGGCGTCGGCAAGTCCACGCTCCTCAAGGTCCTCTCGGGCTTTTCGGGGAGCTACGAAGGCGACGTCGCCGAACGCGGCTCGATCTTCTGGATGCCGCAGCAGCCCTATCTCCCGAAGGGTGAGCTCCTTGCGGCCCTCGCCTACCCGAAGGACGCCGGGACGCTCCCGGACTCGAAGGCCCGGGAGCTTCTCTGCGCCGCGCACCTCGAACACCTCGCGGCGAAGCTCCACGACTCGGGCGACTGGCAGCAGCTCCTATCAGGGGGCGAGCAGCAGCGGCTCTCGCTCCTGCGCGCCATCGTGACCGCTCCGGACGTGCTCCTTCTCGACGAAATGACGAGCGGGCTCGATCCCGCGAACGCCCGCTGGATGATCAAACTATTGAAGACGCGGCTGCCGCGGACGGCGATCCTCCTCGTCACCCATCAACAATCCCTTTGGCCGCTTGCGGACCAAGTCATCCACCTCCACCAAGGACCAGAACATGGGCAATCCCTTCATCCCGCTCCCCCGGTGTGAAAACATCATCATCGTCGGCGACTCCGCCACCGAATACCTCGGCGCGCTCCGGATCTACGGCCGAGGCCTCATCGGCGGGGAGGTCCCCTCGATGGAGCTTCTGCACCCGATGGAGAAGCACCTCGAGTGCGTCGCGTGTTTTCTCAACGACCCGTCGCAGGTGCTCATGCCGGCGGTGCGGCGCATGAAGGCCGACTGCGTCGTGCTCGAAGAAAACGACACGCCGGACTTCAACCCGGCGGTTGCGCGCGAGGTCTTGGAGAAGGAAGGCGTTTCGGTCAAGATCGTCGACGTGCGCGGCACGCCCGAAGAGGTGCTCCGGCGCGCCGGGCGGCTCTTCGGCGAGGAGAAGCAGGCCGAGCGCGTGATCCGGGAGCGCACGGAGCGCCTCGCCGCCCTCGAAGAGGTCGTCAGGACCATCCGCCGCGGCCAGAAGGCGGTGATCCTCCTCGCGATCCGCAGCCCCATCCGGCACGAGAGCTACGTCTTCCGGGTTTCGGAGCGCGGCGCGCTTTCGGCGCTCCTCACAGAGACGTTCGGCGTCGAGAACCTCAACGTCCGCCCTGACGCCGAGGAGCGCATTCCCGGCATCCAGGATCTCGACGACCTCTCGGACCTCTTCGCGAAGAACCCCGACCTCATCGTCTGCACGGGCGACGCCGCGGCCTGCGGACAACAGATCGCCCGCTTCCTCAAGGCGCATCCGAGGTTCGCCGCCGTGCCGGCCGTATCGAAGGGCCGCATCTACGGCGCGCCCTACTACTGCAGGCCGCTCGACTGGAAGCGCCACGAGATTCTCGAGGCATGGGCGGACGTGCTCGCAGAATAAGCCGCCCTTTGAAGGCACTCCGGCCGGCCGTCTGCAGCTCAAGCGGATTGAGCGCTTAGTCTTCAACGAGCGCGAGCGCCTCGCCGAGCTCCCAGGTGAGCTCGTTCACGCGGCGCCTCAACGCCGTGAGGAGGCACTGCCGGAAGTGCGGGTCGGCGCCCTGGAGCTCATCGACCCCGCGCAGCATCGGCACGTAGGGCGCGCCGGCCGCCGGGTCGTGACTGAAGATGCTTCCCTCGATGTAGCCGAGCGGGATGAGGATCCGCAGCACGTCGGTGACGGTGCGGTTGCGCGAGTGCGCCGTACACGCGCCGCGCTCGACCGTTGCGTCCAGAGCTTCGAGCGCACGCACGAGTCGTGCCGAGCGCTCGAGCGCCGCGGAGAGGTCGAGTGCGCCGGCAGCCTTTTCGGCCCAGACCCTCAGCCCGCGCTCGAGGTCCCTCGCCTCCGCCGCGGCGTCGAGGGGGAGCACCTCGTCCGTCACCGCATGCCAGACGGCGTCGAGGAAGACGCGAACGTCGCGGGCGAGGAATTCGGGATCGAGGTGTTCGACCGTGTCGTCCTTCGTGTGCCACCACCAACCGTACCCCCCGGACTTCGTGCCGCCGCCGAAGAGCGCCTTGAAGGCGTCGGCCGAGGCGCCCGTCGCCGGAGGCTGCTCGGAGACCTGGGAGAAGACCGCGGGGACGCCCACCCCCCAGAAGCTCATGTCGCAGCTTCGCGAATACCGGTGGCCTTCGTAGTTCTCAACGCCCGCCGCCTCCCGGAGCGCCCGCTCGGCGAGGCCGTGGGTCGCCGCGAGCGACGGCGCCTCGGTCATCACCGTTGCGCCGCACCCGCCGAGGCAGTCGGCGTTGATGTTGAGCACGCAGTGCCGCCGGAGCTCCTCGAAGTGCGCGTCGCAGTAGGCGGTGGAGCCCGCGTAGCGCCCGTGAGAGTGCCCGGACCAGTTGACGATGCGCAGGCCGCGCCTGAGCTTCCCGGCGAAGGGCGCGAGGAGCCGCGCGATCTCGACGCCGCAGGCGTTCCCCGAGGCGTTGTCCATGGCGCCTAGCCACCACGAGTCGATGTGGCTCGTCACCATCACGAAGTCGTCCGATTCACCCGGAATGTCGGCCGTGAGGATGGGAAGGTCCACCCAGCGGGTGTCGACCTCGGTTTCGATTCCCGCCGCAGCGCCTTCTGCGGCGAGGCGCCGGAGCTCCGCGCCGTCGCCCAATGAGACGCTCACCGCCGGAATCGAAACGTAGTCGTTCATCGTCGCCGGCGTGGGCGACCCCCACACGCGCGAGACGATCATCTCGTGAATCGACCGGCCCGTGATGAAGACGGCCGCGGCCGCCCCCGCCTCTTGAAGCCGCCGCACGGCGGCCTCCGTCGCCAGCCCCTCGACGAGGGCGACCGCGCCACGAAGCGCGTCGGGGCCGAGTCCGGACGCCTCCGATCGGGAGAGGAACCGGAGCGGTCCCGAAACGCCCTTCGTCGCCGGCGTCATCGGGTGCGTCACGCACTCGAACGCCCGGCCGCCGACCTCGAGCCGCGCGCGTCCCGGAGTCGAGATGTAGGCGGGATGCGTCTCCCACCCCACGCGGCACCCGGCGCGCTCAAACTCCTGCGCCATGAAGTTGAGCGCGCGGGCCTCGGCCTCATTGGTGAGCCTCTCGCCCGTGCATATGCCCTCGACCGTGCGCATCAGCCGGTCGGGATCGACCGCGTCGAGGAGCTTCGCGAGCTCCACCGGAATCTGCCTCTTTGCCATCGCCGCGTCCCCCGCTACTCCCAGTCCTTTTCGGGAAGCTTCACCGAGCGGTATTCGTTGATGAAGTCCTCGATCCACTTCGTCATGCCGTCCATCATCGCGACGCCCCATTCGCGGGTCGCCATCTTGGACTCCAACCCGCCGAAGCCGCCCGTGTTCACGGTGTCGCGGATCTCGCGGATGATCTTCACGGGTGCGCCTTCGAAGAGAACCGTGTTGATGTGCACGGGCTTCAAGTTCTTCGTGGGCGCGGGCACGACGTTGTCGAGGAGGTATTCGGGCTTGATGAGGTCGGGCCGGAAGGCCATGACCGCAGCGGTCTCCTGCGCGTCGCCGTGGCCGGTCGGCCAGGCCGGGTTGAGTTTGGGCGCGATGCCCCACCAGTCGATGAGGGCGACCAAACCGCCCCTGCGGTAGATCTCGAGCGCGGCCTTTTCAATCGCCGGATCGTTGCCGCCGTGACCGTTCATCACGACGAAGCGGCGCGCCCCGTGGCGGAAGAGCGACTCGAAGACCGCCCCCATCACCTTGATCATCGTCTCGATGCCGAGGTCGATCGTGCCGGGGAAGTTGATGTGGTGCGTTGCGACGCCGTACGGAATGGTCGGCGCGATCACGATGTGGTCCATTCCCGAGATGCGGCGGCAGAACTCGTCCGGGATCATCCAGTCCGTGCCGAGCGGCCCGACGCAGCCGTGCTGCTCGGTGGAGCCCACGGGAATGACGACGATGGTTTCGGGGTCGGAGAGGACCTTCCCGGCCTCCTGCCAGCAAAGATCAGCGAGATACATTTCTTTCCTCAATTTCGAGGGGGGTCGCCCGCGGGCGGCCCCCTGTTGGATGGACGGAGTCCGTCACGAAGGACTATTTGCCGAAATGCCTTTCGAGCGTCGCCGCCGTAGCGGGCGTCGTGAAGAGGCTCACGACGACGAGCACGATGCAGGTGGCGAACCAGGCGATGATGAGCGGGTTGAAGCCGAAGGAGAGGCCCGGGAGCTTCGTGAGCATCAGGAAGTAGAGCACTTCGCCGAAGATCATCGAGACGTAGACGCCCACCTTCGAGGTGCGCTTCCAGTACATGCCGATCACGATCGGCGCGGCCCAGATGCCCAGACCGCCGAAGGCGAAGAGGATGATCGAGAAGATCGAGCCGGGCTTCAGAATGCCGATCAGAATGGCGAGGATGCCGAGAACCACCGTCACGATGCGCGACATCCGCATCGTCTCCTCATCGGTCGCGTTCCGGTTGAGGATGCGCTGATAGAGGTCACGCGACACGGCCGACGTGGTCGTGAGGAGAAGCGAGCTGATCGTGGACATGCCCGCCGAGAAGATGCCGGCGATCATGAGCGAGGAGACGATGGGCGGGAGCCCGCCCTGGAGGATCAGCGGGACGATGAAGTCGGATTCCTTGCCTTCAATGCCGGGGAAGCTCACCGCGCCCGTGACGCCGCACCATTCGATGAAGACGGCGGACATCCACATGCCGATCGTGCCGAGAATGACCGCCTTGAACATCGTCTTGTAGTTCTTCATGGTGAAGAACTTCGTGAAGAGATGCGGCTGCCCGATCGTGAAGAAGGACCACATGACGATCATCGAGGCGTAGTTCTGCCAGGGATAGGCGTTGTTGTGGCCCGGGAAGATCATGTAGTTCGGATCCGCCGCGGCGAGCTTGGCGTTGATCGCCTCCAGGCCGCCGCCGAGACTCAACGACACGAAGAACGTGGTGACGGCCGTGACGCACATCAGGACGCCCTGAATGACGTCGGTGATCATCACGCTGCGGATGCCGCCCGCCATGCAGTAGAGCATGACGGTGACGCCCATGATGACGATGCCCAGCCACTGCGGAGCACCCGTATAGGTCGTGAAGATCACGCCCGCGCCGATTGTCTGAGCGCCCATCATCGGCACGAGGAAGATGAGCATGAGGACGGCGAGGAACCCGCGGATGGCGTTCGATTCATAGCGGTCCGCAAGGTAGTCCGCCATCGTGAGCATCTGGTACTTGTGGCCGAGCCGAATGAGCTTGCGGCCGACGATGAGCGCCGGGATGATCATCGAGAACGCGATGCCCGGGACCGAGACGGAGAGGCCCGCGTAGCCGACGTGATAGATCGACCCGGGCACGCCCATGAATGTGGACATCGAGTACTGCGTCGAGAAGTACGCGATGCCCGAGAGCACGGCGCCCGCCGAGCCCGACATCGTGAAGAAGTCGCGCAGGTTCTTGTTCTGTCGGTTGCCCCACCAACCGATTCCGCAGAGGAGCAGGAAGTACGAGAGGGTGACGAAGAGGAACGGCACCGTGGAGGTTTCTACTTGGTACGGCATGGCGTGCTCCTTATTCCTCGTCGTCCTGGTATTCGGGACGATTGACGCACTGCCGCCACCAGATGATAATCGTTGTAATCACGACAGCGCCGTAGATGATCCACCCGAAGATGAAGAGCGGAACGCCCCAGAAAGAAGGGTTGTAGTCCGTGTCGTAGAACCACGGAAACGGCATCATGATGAAAATGTATTCGAAGAGGAATATGAGGGTCCACTTCCTTTCGAACGAGTTGCTCCATGCATTCATGGGAGCCTCCTATCCTATGACCTGACTGCGGCAGGGGTCGCCTCAGTTGTTTCAGCACGGCGCCTCGGTCCGCACGGCGGACGAAGACGCCTTCTGCGAGTCTACTCGCGGGGTTGGGAATCCGCGCAGACCCGCCTCCAAACCGCAGCAGAAATCAAACCAAGAGCGTGGTTCTCCGGGGGAGGCGCGTCGTCTGAAGCCGCGCGTGAAAGGTCGTGCAGATGATGCACTCGTCGGCCGAAGAGATCGCGTAGCAGTAGATGCGCCCTTCTAAAATGTCTGGAAGTGCCGGCGCCTGAGACCGGCCTCGCTCCGTCTTTTCACCATGCGTCTAATCTCCGCGGCCCTCTCCGCGCTCATCCTCTGCACCAGCCCGATCCTCTGCGCCGCGCCGGAACCGGCCGCCCCGCCGGACTCGTCCGCAGAGGCAGCGCAGAGGCCCGACGGACTGAGCAGCGCCTCCTTCTCGCTCGAATTCCCGGTCGCGCACCTTCCCGTGCGCTTCGGCGTCGTGAAGTTCGTGCGCCCGTCGCCCTACGAGCCGATCGTCGGGAGCACGATCAAGGCGCTCGAGGACATGTTCGGGGCGGAGAACGTCATCGTGCGCACCTACACCCTCTCGGAGCTGCGCGAAGCGGTGCGCTCCCGCTCAGTGGACGTCTTCCTCTCGAGCTCGGGCTTCTACGTGCGCATGCAGCCGATCGGCGCACAGGCGCTCGCCACGGTCGCCTCGCGCGACTATCCGGACCCGAACCACAACGACGGCTCGACGATCCTCGTCTCGGCCGACTCAAGCCTCAGGACGCTCCGCGACCTCAAGGGAGCGCGCCTCGTGACGAGCTCGCCCACCGCCTTCACGGGCCTGCAGCTCCCGCTCAACGTGATCCAGCACGCGGGCTACGACCCGGAGAAGTTCTTCGCCTCGACGGTATTTTTGGGCGACGGCGGCCGCATGCGCGAAGCCATCCCAAAGATCCTCGCGGGCGAGGCGGACGTGGGGTTCCTCCGGCTCTGCTACCTCGAGGAGTGGCTCGCAGACCACCCCGAAGACCGCGGCCGCATCCGCGTCGTGAACCGCCTCGACGACCCGGCTTCGGCCGAACCCGAGGCGTGCGCGCGCTCGACGCCCCTCTATCCCTCGTGGGTGATCGCGAGCACGCCCGCGACGGCTCCGCAGGTTTCGCGCCTCGTCGCCCGGGCGCTCCTGCAGATGCGCCCGGCGGGCGCGAAGGAGCTCTTCTGGAGCGTCGCGACGGACTACGCGAGCGTGGACAAAATCTTCCGCGAGCTCAAGATCGGTCCCTACGCCTATCTGCGCGATTGGACGCTCGACCGGTTCCTCGCCGAATACGGCGAATACCTCCTCATCTTCGTGCTTCTGATCCTCGGACTCGCGGGGCACTCGATCCGCGTCTCGCAGCTCGTGCGCATCCGCACGCAGCACCTCGGCGAGGCGCTCGAGGCGCAGAAGCGCCTGCAGCACGAGGCGCGGACCGCCAACGCCCGCATCGAGCGCATGGGCCGCATCGGCGCGGTGGGACAGCTCTCGACGATCTTCGCCCACGAGATGCGCCAGCCCCTCGCGGCGATCTCGCTCTACCTCTTCGGACTCAAAAAACTTGTGGACGGCGGCCGCTTCAATCCCGAGCAGATGAAGTCGATCATCGCGAAGCTCTCCGAGCAGACCGCGCGCGCCGACGCGATCGTCGCGCGCGTGCGCGCCTACGCGAAGTCCGAAACCCCGAAGCACGTGCCGGTGGACCTCTGCGAGGCCGCGCAGAAGGCGATCAGCGAGCTCGTCTCGACGGGCCGTTGGCACGCACGAATCAACTTCGTCGGTCCCGCGCCGGTGAGGGTCCTCGCCGATCCGCTCGAGATGGAGCTCGTGGCGATCAACCTCGTGCGCAACGCCCTCGAGGCGATCGAAGCGTCGCCCGCGGGCGCCGTCACCGTGACGGTGAACGAGCACAAGGGCGAGGCGGAGCTCTCGGTCCTCAACAACGGCCCGGTGGTCACGGTCGAGACGCTGCGCATTCTCGAATCGCATGGTCCGAGCGAGAAGGCCCAGGGCCTCGGGCTCGGCCTCTCGATCGTGAGGGGCATCCTCGAGCGTCTGGGCGGGCGCCTCTCCTTCACACCGCTCGCGGGCGGCGGGCTCGCCGCGATCGCCCGCATCCCGACCCTGGAGCGCACGCTCGCGCAGAAGGCCGCCGCGGGTCGGCAGGCCGCCGGCGCGGCCGCCCCCATCGAATCCGCTGCGCACGACCCTGCGCCGCAGCCCTCTGAAGAGAAGAAGTCATGAGACCCAGAGACACCCAGCTCACGCTCGACCAGATTCAATTCGCGCGCGAACACTCCCTCGTGCGCATCGTCGACGACGAGGCGCCGCTGCGCGACGCGCTGCGCTTCGTCCTCGAAATGGAGGGGTGGCGCGTGGCGGACTATCCGAGCGCCGAAGCGTTTCTCCGCGGCGACTCGCCTTCGAACCCCGGCTGCGTGGTGCTCGACGTGCGCATGCCCGGCATGACCGGCATTCAGGCGCAGGCCGTGATGAACGAGCGCGACATCCGGCTTCCCGTCATCTTCCTCACAGGCCACGGCGACGTGGACATGGCCGTCTTGGCCCTGCAGGACGGCGCCGTGGACTTCATTCAGAAGCCGATCGACAACGAGCGGCTCCTCGCCTCGATCGCCTTCGCCGCGTTTGAGAGCGCCTCAAAGGCGGCGGGCCTGCCCGGCCGGGACGCCGTCGAGCGCGTCGCGACCCTCACGCCGCGCGAGCGGCAGATCGCCGAGCTCATCGCCGCGGGGCGGCTCAACCGCGAGATCGCCGAGCGCTTCGGCTCGGCCGTGCGCACGGTCGAGGTGCACCGCGCGAACGTTCTGCGCAAGCTCGGCGTCAAGGCACCCGAGGAGATCAAGGCGCTCCTCGCGCTCGCAGACGCCTGACCCGGCGCCTCAGTCCTCGCCGTCCTGATGCGCCTCATCGGTCTTGGGCAGGAAGAGCACGTCCGTGTAGCCGAAATACCGCCAGTCGGTGATGCGCATCGGGTAGAGGATTCCCTCGAGGTGGTCGAACTCGTGCTGCACGACGCGGGCGTGAAACCCTTCGGCCTCGCGCTCGATCCGCTCGCCCTCGAGCGTGAACCCGGCGTAGCGGACCCGCTTCCATCGCGGCACGACGCCCCTGAGGCCCGGGACGGAGAGACACCCCTCCCAGCCCGACTCCACTTCGTCGCCCACGGGCTCGAGGGTCGGGTTGATGAGGACGGTCCGCGGCACGGCGCCGCGGACGGACGCCTCACCCTCGGGGAGCCCGAAGCAGATGATCCGCTCCGAGGCGCCCACCTGCGGCGCGGCGATGCCGATGCCGCCCTGCTCGGCCATCGTGTCCCACATGTCGGCGACGAGGCGCCGCAGCCGGTCGCTGCCGAAGTCCGTGACCTCGAGCGCCTCGTTGAGGAGCACGGGCTCGCCCATCTTCATCACTTTGAGTGCCGGCACGGCTCACCTCGCTTCTAACAACTCACAAGGAAATCTTGGCCGCGGCCGAGAAGCAGAGCGCCTCGCGCACGACGTCCACGGCCGCTGCGACGCCTTCAGCCACCTGAGCCTTGAGGCCATCGAAGCGGATCGCGCGGCGCGACTCCCTCAGGCCCGCGGCGGAGTTGACCGACACGCAGAGCGCCCCGTAGGGAAGGTCAAGCTCGCGCGCCAAAGCGCATTCCGGGCAGAGCGTCATGCCGATCACGTTGGCGCCGTCGCGCGCGAATCGCCGCACCTCCGCGGCGCTCTCGAGCCGCGGACCCTGCGTGCAGGCGTAGACGCCCTCGGCCATGACGGCGCGGCCGACGCGCCGCGCGCTCTTGATGAGAAGGTCGCACACGCCCGCGTCGAAGGGATACGTGAAGTCGACGTGCTTCACGCCCGCCTCGGGCGAGTCGTAGTAGGTGTGCTCGCGCCCCCAGGTGTAGTCGAGGATCTGGTCGGGCACCATCAGCATCCCCGGCCCCATCGCCTCGCCCACGCCGCCGACGGTGGCGACGGCGATCACGCCCTCGACCCCGGCGGCCTTCAGGGCCCAGAGGTTCGCGCGGTAGGGCACGCGATGGGGCGCGAATTCATGGCGGGCGCCGTGGCGGCGCAGAAAAACGAGCGGCGTGCCGCCGAGCTTTCCGTAGACGAGCGGCGCGGCGGGCGCGCCGTACGGGGTCTCGACCGTCACCTCCTCGCAGTCCGTGAGAATGCCGGACTCCTCAAAGCCCGTTCCGCCGATCAGTGCAAACATCAGTTCGTCTCCTCAGAAAGAGCATGTCCGGCGAGAAGCGCCTTGAGCTCCTCCTCGCCGATCACGCGGATGCCGAGCTCCTCGGCCTTGGTGAGCTTGCTGCCCGCTTCCGCGCCGGCCACGACGTAGTTCGTGCGGCGGCTCACCGACCCGGAGACCTTCGCGCCCTGCGCGGTGAGGAGGTCCTTCGCCTCGTCGCGCGTCAGCGTGGGAAGGGTCCCCGTGAGGACGAAGGTCTTCCCGGCGACGAGGCTTCCCGCGGTCTTCTTCTCGACGGCGGGCCAGGTGAGGCCGGCGGCCACGAGCGCGTCGATCACCCCGCGGTTGTGCGGTTCGCGAAAGAACGCGTAGATGCTCTCCGCGACCACCTCGCCCACGTCGGGGACCGCCAACAGGTCCTCCATCGAGGCGGATTCGATTTTGTCCAGCGTGCCGAAGTGTTCGGCGAGCCCCAAAGCCGTCGCCTCGCCCACGTGCCGGCAGCCGAGCGCAAAGACGAAGCGCGCGAGCGTGGTCTTCTTCGCCCGCTCGATGCTCGCCAGAAGGTTCTCCGCCGCCTTGGGCCCCATGCGCTTCTGGGGCTTCTCCGAATTCGCGGTGGCGGTGGTCGGAGCGGTGAGGTCCTCGAGCCGGAGCCCGAAGAGGTCGGCCGGGGTCTTCACCAACTTCTCGTCGACGAGCATCTCGACGATCTTTTCACCCAAGCCGTCGATGCCCATCGCGCGGCGCGCGGCGAAGTGCACGATCGAGAGCTTCATCTGCGCGGGGCAGACGAGGCCGCCCGTGCAGCGCATGTCCTTCTCCTCCTCGTCGCGGATCACAGCGCTGCCACAGACCGGGCAGACCGAGGGCATGCGGAAGGGCTGCGCCCCGGCGGGACGGCGCTCGGGGAGCACGCGGAGCACCTCGGGGATCACGTCCCCGGCGCGGCGCACGACCACGGTGTCGCCGACACGCAGGTCGAGGTCCTTCACCACGTGGTCCTCGTTGTGAAGCGTCGCGTTCGAGACCGTGACGCCCCCGACGTAGACGGGCGCCAAGCGCGCGACGGGAGTAAGGCGCCCGGTGCGGCCCACCTGCACGTCGATCCCCTCGACCGTGGTGAGCGCCTCTTCGGGCGGATACTTGTGCGCGCACGCCCAGCGCGGTTCGCGGGCGATGAAGCCGAGCCGTTCCTCGAGCGCGAGGCTGTTCACCTTGTAGACGACGCCGTCGATCTCAAAGGGAAGCGACGCGCGGGCGGCGAGGACGTCGTCGTGGAATCGGGCGAGCGCTTCGGGGCCCTTCACGACGCGGCGCATCTTCGCGACGGGGAAGCCGAGCGCCTCAAAGCGCTCGAGAACGCCGCTCTGGGTGTCCGAAAAGGGTTCGGAGACCTCGCCGAGGCAGTAGGCGTAGAAGTGGAGCGTGCGATTGGCGGTCACCTTGGGGTCGAGCTGGCGCAGCGACCCCGCGGCGGCGTTTCTCGGATTGGCAAAGAGCTTCTCGCCCTCGGCCTCCTGACGGGCGTTGAGCGCCTCGAAGTCCGCCTTGTGCATGATGCATTCGCCGCGCACCTCGAGGACGTCGGGCACGGGAGCCGTGAGCCGCAGCGGGATCGCGCGGATCGTGCGGACGTTCGCCGTGACGTCTTCGCCCACGGCGCCGTCGCCGCGGGTCGCGGCCTGCACGAAAAGGCCCTTTTCGTAGCGCAGCGAGAGCGCGAGGCCGTCGAACTTGAGCTCGCAGTCATACTCGACGGGCGGATCGTTCTCGCCGAGTCCGAGGTCGCGGCGCACGCGCTCGTCGAAGGCCTTTGCGCCTTCGGCCGAAAAGTCCGTCTCCGTATGAATCGAGAGCATCGGCACCGCGTGGGGGACCTTTTTGAAGCCCGCCTTCACTTCGCCCCCGACGCGGAGCGTGGGCGACGTGGGGCTCTTCAGGGCCGGGAAGCGCGCCTCGAGGGCGCAGAGAAGCGCGAAGGCGCGGTCGTATTCGGCGTCCGGAACGCTCGGAGCGTCGAGGACGTAGTACTCGCGGCTCCAGCGCTCGAGATCGTCTTCGAGCCGGCGCATGCGCGCGGGGGCGTCGGCCGCGCTGATGCGCGCCGCCTCGGCCGCGGCGCCGAAGGGGTCGGCCGCGGTGGGCTCGACGGGCTCCGCCCCTGAAGAGGCGTCGGGAGCGGCGGCGGCCGGCGCTTCCGACCCCTCCTTCACGCGGCGTCGGCGCGGGGCCTTGGGCTTTTCCTCTGCAGCGGGAGCCGCAGAAGCGGCGGGGGCCGCAGCGGCGGCGGGCGCGTCGGAAGCGCCCGGCGCCTCTCCCGCTCCGGCGGGAAAGAGCGTCTGCGCGGCATCGTCAAAAAGCGTCGGCATGGCGGTGTGTGGTCCTTCAAAAGCGGCTGAGGACTCGCTCCGGAGGCCGGAGGCGCCTCAGTCAACGCCGCCGCGGCCCGGACGACTGGCGTCCGGAGCGCGGCGGCGGGAGAAAGGGTTGCGGGAGGGCGGCTGAAGACGGGAGCGGGCGCTCCCGAAAGCGTCTTCAGTGCGAGAAGAGGAGCTGCGCGCGCGGCGACCCGGGCGGGACGCCCTTTTCGGTCATCAGGCGCGCGTGTTCGGCGACCGTCTCGGCGATCATCATCGCGCCGCCGGCATCGATCGGACGGCGCGAGCAGTCGCTCCAGAGGCCGTCGAGGCGCGCGGCCAGGTCGTTCGCGAGCGCAAAGAACCGCTTCAGGTCTCCGCGGGAGAGGCTCCCCAAGGGCAGGTCGTAGGCGAGGACGAGCGTCTGCGTGCCGTCCGTGCCGAAGGAGAGCGTGAAGACCGGATCGCGTTCGGCCGGGTCGAGCTTCATCTCCCAGCGGCCGCTCGCCGCGGTGAAGCCCGCGGCCTTGGCGGCGTGGTCCACGACGTCGAAGTCGAAGGATGTCTCCGGGTCGGTGGGCGTGATGAGCACCTCGATCCTGCGGTCGAAGTAGTCGATGAAGTGCTTGAGGCCCTCGGAGCGCTGCACGGCCTGCACGGGCTCGAGTTCGCGGCGGATGGGCACGCCGTTCTGCGCGGCCGACTGCTCGAGCACCTGGAAGAAGCGCGAGGCGGAGACTTCGTCGAGATGCGCGGCGCGGTTGGCAAGCGCCAGGGCCGCGACCACGTGGCGCGCGGGGCCGGTGAGTTCGTCGGACTCGTAGTAGAGCCCGTCCTTGGAGGACTGCGCGAAGACGTGCACGGCGAGCGCGAGTCCCAGCCCTTCGAGCTCGAGCTTGAGGCTCTTCACGCCGCCCAGGGCGAACTGCATCCCCTCGACGGGCGCGATGTCGAGGAGCCACTCGAGCGCCGGATCCACGGGCGGCGTCTCGCGCGCGGCCGCGGCCTTCGGGCTCTCCTCCTCCTCGTCTTCGGGCTCCTCCTCCTTTTCGGCGGCTTCGGCGGCCTTCCTCTCGGCCTCCTCGCGCTCGAGGACATCGTAGACGGGGGGCTCCGCGGAGGGTTCGCCCGCGGCGGCGGAGGCGGGCTCGCGGTCCACCTCGCCCTCGGCCGCGGCGGCGGCCTGCGCGGCCGCCTTCTCGATGCTCGCCGCGGAGACGAGCCCGGGCTCGACGCGGGCGGCCGATTCGACGAGCGGATCCTCGGTCTTGATCGACCTCAGGCTCCCCATGCCGGGGGCGCTTGCGCGCTTCTCCTCGCGCTTGGAGCGCCAGTAGACGAGGCCGATGAGGACGACCGCAATGACGAGGATCGGAATCAGAATCTCAACCGAAGACATGACGAAGCGCTGAAGGGAGGGTTTCGCGCGGCGCACCGGCCGCAGAAGGACCGCCCGCGGCCGCAGCGCCCGTTCCAAAAATGGGGCGCGGCCGGAAGCGGAAAGAACGACGGGCGCGCGTCCGGCCGTTCAACGACGGGCGCACACCGCATGAATGAATTGTACGCACTGCCGCGCGCGCCGCGTCCCCGGCGCGGCGCCGAGGGCCTCCAGGAGAGCTCGGGCGGACGGGCCGCCCGCCCTGCGCCCTTGACGCACTCCCCGCCCTGAAGGACGGGGATTCTCCACTTGACCAACGCTCA
>ERZ833515.755-NODE-755-length-27015-cov-4.404562_pt1 | contig 27015 bp, 21 predicted proteins | sample MGYA00519949_ERZ833515 | MGnify/ENA primary metagenome ERZ833515 (study PRJEB31850, sample SAMEA3708741) | human gut metagenome | biome: human gut; feature: human-associated habitat; material: faeces | place: China | collected 2014 ...
TGACATCATTTGCCGGAGAATCACAGGCAAGAATGCGTTACACTTATTTTGCAAGTGTTGCAAAAAAAGAAGGTTACGAACAAATCGCAGCTATTTTCACAGAAACGGCTGACCAGGAAAAGGAACACGCTAAACGTATGTTCAAGTGGCTGGAAGGCGGTATGGTGGAAATCACCGCTTCTTATCCTGCAGGTGTTATCGGCACTACTCTGGAAAATCTTCAGGAAGCTGCTGCCGGCGAACACGAAGAATGGTCATTGGATTATCCTAAGTTTGCTGATATTGCAGACGAAGAAGGTTTCCCCGAAATCGCTCTTATGTACCGTAACATCGCCATTGCCGAAAAGGGACACGAAGAACGTTATCGCGCTTTTATCCAGAATATAGAGACTGCCAGCGTATTTGCCAAGGAAGGTGAAGTGGTATGGCAGTGCCGCAACTGCGGTTTCATCTACACCGGTAAGGAAGCTCCTCAGGTATGCCCGGCTTGCTTGCATCCGCAGGCTTACTTCGAAGTGAAGAAGTCAAACTATTGATAATGTCTCCTGCTTGTGCAGGTATGGATAACGGAAAACGCCCGGATGCTCTGAAGAAAGCATCCGGGCGTTTTGTTTAAGCGGGCATGACCATGCCCGTATTCCGTGCCACTATAGTGGCACAACTTTGCCAATGCGATGGCACAACTTTGCCACTATAGTGACACGGTTTTTGATTTATGTTTATTTCTTGGCGTGCGGATAGTCTATCGTGTAGTGCAGTCCGCGGCTTTCCTTGCGTTCCATGGCTTGCTTTGTTATCAGGTATCCTACGTTTATCATGTTGCGCAGCTCGCACAGCTCTCGGGTAGCCTTGCTACGCTTGAAGAGTGCTTCTGTCTCCTCGTAAAGGATGTCCAGTCGGTTCCAGGCACGTGTCAACCGGGTATTGCTGCGGACAATGCCTACGTATGCCTCCATAATCTGGTTCACTTCCTTCATGCTTTGTGTGATGAGGACACGTTCTTCGGTGGAGATGGTACCTTCGTCGTTCCATTCGGGAATGTCTTCGTTGAAGTCATAACGTTCCAGTACGCTCAGCGCGTGTTTGGCTGCCGCGTCGGCATAAACCACGGCTTCAATCAGTGAGTTACTTGCCAGACGGTTGCCGCCATGCAGTCCGGTGCACGAACATTCGCCGATGGCGTACAGACGGCGGATGCTGCTCTGTCCGTCCAAATCCACCGTGATGCCTCCGCAGAGATAATGGGCGGCGGGGGCTACCGGTATGTATTCCTTTGTGATGTCGATACCGATGCTGAGGCATTTCTTATATATGTTAGGGAAGTGCTTCTTGGTTTCTTCGGGGTCTTTGTGGGTGACGTCCAGATACACATGGTCCTCACCGCGCTGTTTCATTTCGTTGTCGATGGCACGCGCCACAATGTCACGCGGGGCCAGCGAGAGTCGCGGGTCGTACTTCTGCATGAATTCTTTTCCGTCTTTGGTGCGTAGCACGCCGCCATAACCGCGCATGGCTTCGGTGATGAGGAACGAGGGGCGGTCTCCCGGATGGAAAAGGGCTGTGGGATGGAACTGGATGAATTCCATGTCTTTCACTGCTCCCTTGGCACGGTAGACCATGGCAATGCCGTCTCCCGTGGCCACCAGCGGGTTGGTGGTATGGCGGTAAACGGCTTCGCAACCGCCCGTTGCCATGATGGTGACTTTGGAAAGGAAGGTATCTACCTCGCCCGTCGCTTCGTTCAGCACGTAGGCACCGTAGCACTTGATGCCGGGGGTGTGGCGGGTAACGATGATTCCCTGGTGATGCTGGGTGATGATTTCCACAGCGTAATGGTCGGTCAGTACGGTGATGTTGGGGTGTTGCTTCACGGCTTCGATGAGGCTGGTCTGTATCTCTGCACCCGTATTGTCCTTGTGGTGGAGGATACGGAATTCGGAGTGGCCGCCTTCCTTGTGGAGGTCAAACTCTCCGTCCTCCTTTTTGTCGAAGTTCACTCCCCATTTGATGAGCTCCTTGATTTGTTCGGGGGCATTGCGCACCACCTTCTCTACGGCTTCGCGGTCGCTTATCCAGTCGCCTGCAATCATGGTATCTTCGATATGCTTTTCAAAATTGTCTACGGCCAGGTTGGTGACAGAGGCGATACCTCCTTGTGCAAAATAAGTGTTTGCCTCTTCCAGACCTGCCTTACAGATGAGGGCTACTGTTCCTTTATGCGCCACTTTCAGCGCAAAACTCATACCGGCAAGTCCGGAGCCGATAACGAGGAAATCGAACTTTCTTACCATAGGTTTTGTGTATTAAACGCTGCAAAGATAGTGTAAACCAAACGTAGAGCAAAATAAGCGGGCTTATTTTTATTTGTTATGTAAGGTATTGTTTCAATACTTCATCCAGGGATTTTTCTTTGGGCAATTCCATGTTCTTGCGCATGCGCGAACGGACTACGTTTACACTATTCCGGTTGATTCCCATGATAAGGGCTATTTCATCGGTACTTTGGTTCATGCAGATGAGCATGGCCAGTAATTCTTCGTTGCGGGTCAGTTGAGGATAACTTTCGCGGAGCTTGGGCAGATAAGAAGGATGTATGGTGGCAAACGACCGGCGGAATGTGTTCTCATCTTCCCTGCTGAGCAGGCTTTGCACGGTGAGCTGGCGAATGGAGTTGAGGTTATTGGTAGCCATGGCCCGTTCTATTTCTTCCGTCAGTTGTTCGTTGCGGCGGTTCAGGTCTTGCTGCCGGGTGATGAGGGTCTGTATTTCCCGTTTGTTGTTTTCTATAAGCTGGTGGTTGGCCTTTCTTCGGATGATGAAATAGGCTGTAGCGGTGATAAGCAGCAACAGTAATGTAATGGAGATACAGATGTTGTAGAATAATTGCTGTTGCTGCCATTGCACTTGTGCCGAGAGCAGTTTGTTTTCTTCCTCTTTTTGGTTGGCATCAAACCGGATGTTGGCTGCTGCCACAGCACGTTTCTTTTCGTTATTGTCCAGAGAATCGGCAAACTGCCGGTTACGGATGTAGCAACGGGCAAAATCGTCGTTCATGCCTTTGGCCAGATAGTAATCCATTAATATCTCATTAGCATCGCGGCCTTCCATGAGCTTCATGTTGATGAGGTCTTGTGCAGCCCGGTCTATCAGGCGTATGCCGTTTTGCTCCTTCCCGGTTTGCAGTAAGGCCCTTCCCAGGTGGAGGTTGAGTTGGTATTTGGCCCATTGGGGCATCCGTGTGGTATCGGGACAGATGCTCAGGGCAAGTTGCAGTGCTTTTTCCAAAGAGTCGGGATAGTCCAGATAACTGTTTACCGTTTCTACTTTGTTTACGAATACGCCCTTAAAACTGTTTTGTATCATTGACAATTTTTCTCCCAGCCTGAGGTAGTGGAATACAGAGTCTTTTTGATTCATTTTACGAAAGATCTGGGCACGGTAGCGGTACAAGTCTCCCAGTCCGAAGCTATCTTTCAGCATGGAGTAGTATTGGGCTTTTTTGTTCATTTCCAGGGCTTTGTCGTACATACCCAGTTCGGCGTAGAGATTGGCTTGTTCTCCGTAGGCAATCACTACATTTCCAGGTGCTATGCTGTCGTTGTAAGTGGCTATGGCTTCTTGGTTAGTGGCTATAGCTTTCTCGTATTCACCGCTGAGGTGGTAATAGATGCCCAGCCGTGACATCATCCGCAGCATGTTCGGGAAATTTCCTCCTTTCCGGTAGACATCTATTGCTTTTTCCAAGATTTGGATGGCTTTGGGCAGATTGTTTCCGGAGTATATGTAGACACCGCTTATGATTTCTGCCTGCCGGATAAAGTCGTTGGCACTGGTGCAGACCGGTAACCGGAGGTAGTCTTCTGCCAGTCGGATAGCTTCCGGGTTATTGCCATACAGTTGGTTCAGTCCGGCCTTGAAGCTCAGCAGTTCGTGTGGGCAATGTTCGCGGATGAGGGGATGATTTCCAATGCTGTCCATATAGTCGATGCCGGCTTTGTATTGTTTGGTGTTTATGTAATTGTTCCCGCAGGCATTAAATATCTTGCGGGCATAGTAAATCAGGGTATCTGTAGTTCCGTTTTTTTCTGCCGATTCCAGGATTTCGGGCAAGGTCTGCCTGGCAAGTTCCAACGTTTGTTGCGCTTTTCTTTCGAGTAGTAAGGCATTGATTTGTTGAAGTACATTGTTCCAATGCCTCACTTCGTCTTGTTCCGAAGAGGTGGAGCGGTTGGTGCAGGCTACAGCTATGAGAATCAGAAGTAAAAATGAAAGGTTTTTGGCATTCATATTTTGTGGATTGTTTGTTTTGTAAGGCAAAGATATAATTTCTTAATTTAAAATTTACAACAATAGGCTTGTTTTTTGTTCTTTGTTAATTATTTGATAATAAATATAATATGAAATTGTATATCAGATTGTATATCGTATTCTTATGGTTAGGTTGTGTATATTTTGCAAATTTGTATCAAAACGATTGTAAATATGTATAATGGGGAAATAAGATACAATGAAAACAAAGAAAACAGTGACACCTTTTAATATGCAGGAGATTGCCAGAGCTTTGCGCGAAATGATTTCGGAAGATTCTCCCAATGCTTCGGAGGCTTTGTTGTCCGGAACTCGTGAGGCTGTATTCCGTGAAATCTTTATTTTTCATTATCCTTCTTTTTTAGAGAAACTCCATCAGTCTGTTCCGGAGGTGGATAAGGATGAAGAGCTGATATGTATGCTGGTGGCTCTTGGACAGTCTGTAAAGGAGATTGCAGAACTGATTTATTTTTCGCCGGAACGGGTAGAATTGTTATGTGCTTCGGTCTGCCGCAAACTGAATATGATGGAAGATCGGGAAATGGAAATGCTGATGAAGAAGTTGTTATCATAAAAATGCGTACCTTAGCGGCAAAAATCAGCACACAATGAATAGAATCTTTCATGCCCGTATTGCTGTAGGGCAGTTTTTGTTTCTGGCTCTGATAAGTGGCCTTGCCATTTATATGTTGTGGGATAAATACGTGTTGCCTGCGGCGCTTTTCATGCTTTGGTTGATAGTTGTCATCGAGAAGCTGATTCATACTACCTATACGGTGACTCCGGACGGGAAGCTGAAATTGTATTTCGGCCGCTTCTCGCACAGCAAGGAGATTCTGCTGAAGGATGTCATTTCCGTGGAGCGTGCCTCTTCCATGCAGATAGGACGGTTTGCAGTAATGCGCTACGTACTGGTGAAGTATGGAGCGGGTAAGTGCGAGGTATTGTTTCCGGTCAAAGAGGAGGAATTCATCCGGTTGATGGAGAAACGGATGGGGCGATAACAAGAGTCTTGTCCTCTTTTTTAGTTCGGTATTTCCTCTGTCAGATATTTGGCGGTATGGTACTCCGGAATTGTCTGTATGAACTTTCCTTTTATCTGTTTTTCTGTTTTCGTATGTTCGCCTACGAATACCAATGTATAGGTAGCTACCATTTTGCTATAATGTGATATTCCTGTGGTAGTGAGTTGGGTATAGGGGGGTAGGGTGATGGTACTGCTGCTGTTGTTGGTACTTTTAGTTTTTATTGTTTCGCTGCAATATTTTATGTCTGCTCCGTCCGAATATAATTCATTTTTGAACATATAAGGAGTACTGACATATTGTTCCTGACCCTCCATCCATGCAAATGCTTCGGGATCGTTACTTTGGAAAGTTGTTTCCTGCCATGTATTGTCAAAAGGACGTTCTGTGACTGTCATTGGGGAAGATGAATTATTTCTTGTAATGGTAGGTGGACATTCCACATCATAGGTGCTGAAGCCGTCTCCTTCTTCTTCAAAAGAATATTTGATTTCTTTGAATTGATAATTGTCTGCTTCCAGAACTTCGTCTTTGTCATAACAGCCGGTTGTACAAGCAATCAGTATGACGGAAAATGCGAGTTGAAATAGTTTCCCAGCTTTCATAGTCTTATTGTTTTTAGTTAAGGAGCCTTGTCCGGATGTCAAGGAATAAGGCTGACACAATTACTACAAAGGTAATCTTTTTTTGTGAAATCCTTCAGACTAAGGAGGTTATTTCTTATGAATCTTTTTTTGATGTATTGAGAGAGCGTCTTCAATGAAAAGAATTCTTGAAAAATGCAAGGGACAGGGTACAATGATAGGATAATTCCCGTATATTGCAGGCTTAATCTTAAATATACAATGGAACACAATTTACAAACTATCCATGAGCAGGAGATAGAAGCTTATCTGATTGAATTAAGAGGGCAGAAGGTGTTGCTGGACCGTGATGTGGCAATGCTCTATGGGGTAGAGACAAAGCGGGTGAATGAAGCGGTGAAAAATACTGAAAAGTCTCCGTGCAGTAGCTACTACCCTTGCCATCATCGAATCTTTTGCCCATTTGCGCGAACTTACCCGCAATATAGCGCTTCTGTCCGCTGAGCCCCTCCCTATCTATAAATAAAGCTTAATTTTAGCGTCCTTGTTTGCAGTCTTTTCGCTTTTCAAGCGTCCATCATGTAAAAAAAGAAACGAACATGAATTTGAATTGCGCCATTTTACATGCGGATGCGGAGATTGCCGGGCGATTGGAGGAATACATTGAAAAGGTTCCTTTCCTCTCTTTGCACGGAAAGTACAGCAATCCCCTCGAAGCATTGAAGGACTACTATGAGACGAAAGTAGAAGTTTATTTTATCGGTATCTATCCGGTGGAAGAGGGCGGAATCAACGGGATGGACTTCTGCAAGTTATTGTCCTCGTCCACCCGCGTCATTTTCATTACAGATACCGACAAGTATGCCGCCGAGTGTTTCCGCCTGGATGCCTTGGACTATCTGCTGGATGGAGTCAGTTTCTCCACGTTTTTCCAGTCTGTCAGCAAAGCGGCGCGTTGGTTCTCCCTGCAGGATACCGGTACATCCGGTTCCAAATGCCAGCAGTACCCCGAGGAATCTCCGAAGGTGATTTATATGCGGTGTGACAACCGCATCATGCGGCTCGATCTGGAGCGGATAAACTACATAGAGGGTTTGGGAGACTACGTCAAGATTTTCTGCAAGGGTGCCTCCAAACCTGTCTTGAGCCTATGCAGTATGAAGTACATGGAGGAAAAACTTCCGGCGGACGAATTTATCCGCGTGCACCGTTCTTTTATTGTCCGCATGGACTGCATCAGCGCCATCGGGCGCAGCACACTGCTCATCGAGCAGAAGGATGTCCCCATTGGCGATGCTTACCGCGAGAGGGTGAAAGGGTATGTGTCCAGGCTGGCAGTGTTGTAATACTCCGTTTTCAGATACTATATACTTTGTTTGTTGTATCTATAGTTCCAGCGTGCTGCATCTATATATGCAACGCGTTGCATATATAGATCCAACAAATGATAATCATTCGGTGTAAAATCCGTGTAATCTGTGGTGAACCGGAACCTTGTATTACTTTAGTTTTGCCCTCGAAATCCTCTCCCCGAACGTCAAGTTCAGATTCAGGCTGAACCGGCTTTCCTGCATCAGATTGCTGCGTGAGTTCAGTTGTTTCCGCCACGTGGCGCCCAGCGAGAGATAGGAGTACCGGATGGGGAAGCTCGCCCCTACGCTGGCTTCCAGATACTGCATCTTCCCGCCTTTCAGATTGATATAGGAGTTGCCGAAACCTATTCCGCCCATCAGCTCGGTGGAACGTGCCAGGCGTGGCTTGGTAATGTAGCTGCCGCCTATGTTCACTTTGTGCTGGTTCTCGTATTTCATGGAGGTATAGGAAGAGGAGTTACGGCTCCAGTCCAGGTAGTTGTAGTCGGCAGTCAGCACCCAGCGTTCGGTGGTTATGCTGAGGCCGGTGCCGAGGTGCATGGGCAGATATTGTGTACGGCTGTGGTATCCTTTATCGAGGTTCTCGCTGGTAGATGAGTTGCTGTAAGTCAGTGTATTGTCGTGGCTGATGGGAAGGGAGGGAGCAAATACCAGCCCTGCCGCCCACTTCCGTTGTCCGGTCGCACCCCATTCGTAATGTATGCCGAAGTCCGCATAAAAGGTCCGTTTAGAAGATTCGTACTTTACGACGGCGCTTTCCTGCGTTTCGCTTTGCGTCACTGTGCCCGCTATCATCCCCAGGTTGATGCCGACCGACAGTTGCCTGCTCAGTGCAAAGGCATTGGTGACGTAGCACCGGTATAGTCCGCCCGTACCCTCAAAGAGCGAGTAGGTGTAGTTGCCGGGCATTCCCTCTATCTCTTCTTCGGTCTGGATGACATAGCCCACACTGCTGTATGGTGCTGCACCTACAAGGGCATACCAGCGCGGCAGGACACGGAAGCTCATGCTGATGCGGTTGGGGTTGCCGGTGAAGTTGGAGCTGTGTTCGCTCAGAAAGGAGTAGCGGGCATATGAGGCAGATGCACCCACATCGAACGTGAAGCAGGCGGTGTCCATGCGGGTGATGGCTGCGGGGTTCAGCGTGTTCAGAAATCCGGTACGGTTCAGGGCGATGCCCGTGTTGCCCATGCCGGCATAACGTCCGCCGTCACCGGCACTCAGTTCGCCCACTCCGTACATGGAGGTGGGCAGGTTGGTGGTGTTCTGGGCCACGGCAGTGAGGCTTGCCGTACACAGACTGCACAGCAGAAGGGGAATCCGGTAATGGCGTTTCATTGCTCGTTGTATATTTTGAATCTTACGTCTAATCTGCATTGTCTCTCTTGTTCGGGGTCGTTGGTGAAGATGACCTGGTTGAAGGTGGTGGTGCTTTCTTCGTCTGTCAGACTCATCAGCAGTTTCTGCCGCTTGATGCCCGAAGTGCCGTAGTTGTTGCGGATGAATTCGGTGAGGTCGAAGGAGTAGTAGGTCTCTTTCCCGTACATCTCGTCGATGGTCAGGTCGCCGGTCTGTACGGTTACGCCGTCACTGCCGTATACGTAGTCCTCCAGCACATTGTTCTCGTCCGTGATATAAAGGCGGATGTCATTGGGAAGCTGGCTCACTTCGTTGTAGCTCCGGGCCAGAGGATAGAGGTAGAGTGTGGCGCTCTCTATGGAGACTATCTGTCCGGCACTTCCGAGGCTGTTGAGGTAGGGGAATTCCAGTTGGTTGTAGTAACCCGTCAATCCCTGCATATAGGCCAGGCAACCCATGTCGCTGGAGTGGACGAGGTTCTCTATTCCGCTTTTCAGGGAAGCAAGGTGGGTGCCGGTGGGGTCGTGCCGGATACCGGTATAGGCATAGTCGGTGTTTACGTTGAAAGTCAGCACTTGTCCGGTCCGCTGGTTGGAGACTTCCTGATAGTGGAGGTTGATGCTCATGGCAGAATCATTCACCATGAATCCGGTGATACACTGCCCGTCGTTTTCGGGAACAAAGACCAGTCCGGGGAATTTCTTCTTGAACTTGTCTTGGGTATCGAAGTAGTCGTCCTGGGCCACGAGGTCATTCAGCAGTTGTTGTCCCCATGAGTCGGGCAGGCGGACGCTTACTTCCTTCTTCCGCCCCGGGCAGGGGGTGAAGGTAAAGCTGAAGAGTGGGGCATCTTCCGTCGGGAGTACGGTGCTGTTGTAAAGGTCCTCGTCGTTGTCCAGCACGATAGGGTTTTTCAGCCGGTAGATGGAGATGCGCTGTTGCGTCAGGGTATCTCCCCAGAAATGGCCCGAAGGTATCATTCGCAGTACGAGGGAGTCGAGGGTATAGGTATAGTCTGTGTTGGGGGTGAAGTCGGACGTGGAGTATTCGGCATAGTAGGTGGCGGATACTTCTCCCCAGGCGCTGCTCCGGTAATGTCCTAGCTGGCAGATGCTGTCGCCCCGGGTCTCTATGGAGTCTAGCAGGATGGTGCTGATGTCTACCGAGCAGGTGTCTGCGTATACATTATAGAAGGAGCTTTCCACGAGGCTCTTTCCAAGCTGCGAGTTCTCGTCCTGGCAGGCGCAGAGGATAGCGAGGACTGCGAATAAGCTGTACAATGACTTCTTCATTTCTGTTCTTTTAGTTGGCGGAAAAGGAAAGGCAAAACTTTTATATCTTCCTACAAAAATCGGCGTTCGGACGGTTTTTATCGGTAAAGGCGTTTAACGGGAATTTCGGACTGTTCGTCGGTTATTTTTGTCGGTGTGGTTGCGGTGGTTTACTTTTGCGAACAGACAAAAAGGACCTCCCGCAGCTTCTTGTTTTGGAAAGTGGGAAGTATAAAGCTTAATCATTAAAAAAACAATAAACAATGAACAGACTATTGGTAGGAATAATGTTGCTGGCCATCGTGTGCATTGCCGGCAGTTGTACGGACGAGGATGAATACACTCAGGGGCAGTGGATGAAGAAAGCCAGCTATAACGGTGTGTACCGCGCTTATGCCTCCGGCTTCACCATCGGCAATTATGGATATTTGTGTGGCGGCTTCTACGGAGCGAACAAGGATTACCTGAACGACCTTTGGGAGTATGACATGAGCCGGAACAGCTGGACGCAGTGTGCCGACATGCCCGTTGCCGGGCGCAAGGCTGCCGTGGGCTTTGCCGTGAATGGCAAGGGATACATTACGACCGGTTCCGTGAAGGACGGCTCCTCGTCCTACTGTGTAGCAGATACCTGGGAGTATGACCCTGCCACGGATACCTGGACACGGAAAGACGACTTCAAAGGCGGAGTACGCGACGGTGCCCTGGCTTTCAGTATAGGCGGATATGGCTATGTCGGTACGGGCTGCAACAGCGACGCTACCGGCAGCGAGAGTGCCTACAAGATGGACTTCTACCGTTTCAACCCCAATGGCGCCGAAGGTTCGCAATGGGAAGCGGTGAGCGGGTATGGAGGCGAGAAGCGCTACTTCGGTACGGCATTCGTCATCGATGAGGTGGCCTACATCTGTTGCGGGCGAAACAACAGTACCGATCTGGTGGATTTCTGGAAGTTCGACGGAAGCAACTGGACCCAGTTGCGTGACATTGCCGATACGGACTCCGACAATGACTATGACGATGACTACGCCATCACACGGTCCGAAGCCGTATCCTTCGTCATCGGTGGAAGGGGATTTGTGGCTACGGGAATACGTAACAGCACTTCCCTGAGCAGCGACTACTGGCTGTACGACCCTGACAAAGACTTATGGTACGGCGATTCCGACGACGACTTTACTCCCATTACAGATGTACATAATTATCCTTCCGGTGCTTCTTCGCGCAGGGCTGCCGTTGGTTTCTCTACCGGCGAACGTGGTTTCGTGCTGACGGGAACAAGTGGTACCAGCTACTTTGATGATGTGTACGAACTTCTACCCGATGAGGAAGAGGAAGTCTGATTCGCCCCATAACTGAACGGAACTTATGAAGCTGATGTTTATTATGATAAAGATAGGTGTACCGGCTGTGATGGCGGTATGCCTTTCTTGCTGTTCGGGTCATACTGCCGGCGGTGGCAATGAGTTGAAATGCCGGGTGATGGAGGTGGAAGGCGGTTACGGCTACGTGGTGCTGCATGGAGCCGATACCCTGATATATCAACCTTTTATACCTGCTTTGAGCGGTCGCCTGCCATTTGCAACAAAGGTGGAAGCGCTGGCGGCCGGTCGGTTGGTATGCCGCAAGCTTGCCGATGGGCAAGCTCCGGCATTGAGCAGGGAGGAGGTGGAGTCTTGTCTGACAGACACCGGACTCTAATCTTCTAAAGAATCCTTTACTTCGTGATGTATTTCCGAGCAGTCATAAGGGTATCTCTGCATGAATTTACCCTTGAGTACCTTCTTTGTATCGCTACCGGGACGTGAAAGAGTGGCGGTGAATGTCACTTGAAGCCGTTTGTAGTAGATGGTTGAAGTGTATATGTTCCATTTCATACCTACTATGTCTACTTCAAAATGTTTATATCTCAGTTCGTCTTCTTTGTAATACTTGCCTTGGTTGATGAAGAATAACAGTTGTTGTCCCATGATTATTTTTCCGTCTTCTATGTGGTTGGGCAGATAGATGCTACGTTTCTCCGGGTCTATGCTTTTGAAGGTTTCATCAGAGTGCCCATCGGGTATGAATGCGTATTCTGTCCATTTATTGATGAATGGATAGTAGTCATGCTTGTCGGTTGTGTTTCCCAGATTTTCATTTTTATAGGTACTCTTATCAGGTCCTGTTCCGGCTTCTTTCACTCCGTCACCTTCTTCCACGCTGTATTCGATGGACTCTATCTGATAGAAGTTAGTGCACGGTTCTTGGTGTATGATGATTTGTTCCTTGTAGAGTCCCGTTTTCATCTCAAGGTTGATGATGAGGCTACGGGATTCACCTAAGTCAAAGTTGTCTTTAAAGTGCAGGATGAGATGGCTGTCGGTGTCCCGTTCCAAGTCCCACCATTTATAATGCAGGCTTCCCGTACCTTCCAGTTGTGGGAGCTTGTTGCCATCCATCATGAGGTCTCCCCATGGGGTGGTGATGGAGGTTATGCGCCAGTCGCCGCGTGTTAGGTCTATCTGCAGGGTAGAGGCTTCGCCCTTCACGGTAGTTTCCTGAAAGGGCGAGAGGCGGATTTCATCGCTATCATTGCAAGCCGTCAAGCCGCAAAGAAAAAGAGCGAACAGAAGGATGGGTTGGAATAAGTCAGTCGTTTTCATGTTGGTTATTATTTGATTTATGTCCATTGGACGTGGCATTCTTTGTAAATGCTGCCCGACAAAGATAATTATTTCCTCTTTACGCTGTATTCTCCGAAAGAAAGAAGTGTTCTTTTTTGTCGGATAATACGGGTTTTATTAACTTGCGCACAAATTATCGCTAATCATTAACCACTAACCATTAATTCCATGAAATACCAAGTTGCCATTATCGGTGGAGGTCCTGCGGGATATACTGCTGCCGAAGCTGCCGGAAAAGTAGGATTGAGTGTCGTACTATTTGAGAAGCAGAGTCTCGGTGGAGTGTGCCTGAATGAAGGGTGTATCCCTACCAAGACCTTGTTGTATTCGGCCAAGACCTATGACGGAGCCCGCCATGCTTCGAAGTATGCGGTCAGTGTGCCCGAAGTATCGTTTGATTTGCCCAAGATTATTGCCCGCAAGCAGAAGGTAGTACGCAAGCTGGTATTGGGAATCAAAGGAAAGCTGACTGCCCATGGTGTGACGATTGTCAGCGGAGAGGCCACAGTGACGGACAAGAATCATGTGGAGTGCGGCGGAGAAACCTACGAATGCGATAACCTGCTGCTCTGCACCGGTTCCGAAACCTTTGTCCCTGCCATTCCCGGCATAGACAAGGTGCCTTACTGGACCCATCGTGATGCACTGGATAACAAGGAACTGCCCGCTTCGCTTGCCATCATCGGCGGCGGTGTCATCGGTATGGAGTTCGCTTCTTTCTTCAACAGCCTGGGAGTGCAGGTAACCGTCGTCGAGATGCTGGACGAGATACTGGGAGGCGGTATGGACCGAGAGCTGGCGGGTATGCTCCGTGCAGAGTACGCCAAGCGGGGAATCAAGTTCATGCTGAGTGCAAAAGTAGTGTCTGTCATGCCGGATACTGCCGAAGCTTCTTCCCTTATCCAGGTGAATTATGAAACAGCCGACGGTCCCGGTTCCGTCGTTGCCGAACGGCTTCTGATGAGTGTCGGGCGCCGTCCGGTAATGAAAGGCTTCGGATTGGAGAATCTGGGCTTGGAAAGAACGGAGCGCGGAAATGTCTTTGTCAACGGACAGATGCAGACTTCAGTTCCCGGAGTATATGCTTGCGGCGACTTGACGGGATATTCCTTGCTGGCGCATACAGCCGTCCGCGAGGCGGAAGTAGCCATACATTCCATCATTGGCCGGAAGGACACTATGAGTTATCGTGCCATCCCCGGCGTGGTGTATACCAATCCCGAAATAGCCGGTGTGGGCGAGACAGAAGAATCCCTGCAGAAGAGAGGCATTGCCTATCGTACCGTGAAGCTGCCGATGGCCTATAGTGGCCGTTTCGTCACCGAGAACGAAGGTGTGAACGGTGTCTGCAAGTTACTGTTGGGTGGCGACGATACCGTATTGGGGGCACATGTTTTGGGTAATCCCGCTTCGGAAATCATTACGTTGGCAGGCATGGCCATCGAGCTGAAACTTACTGCCGATGAATGGAAGAAGATTGTCTTTCCGCACCCCACGGTGGGAGAGATATTCAAGGAGGCATTGTAGACCCCATGACTATTGTTTCATATAAACATAAAAGATGAAAACCGTAAAGCTAATCACCTGTGACGATGCCTTCCAGGCACACGTCATTCAGGGTGCCTTGGAGAATGAGGGCATTGCGTCTGTTTTGCATAATGAAAACATGTCTTCCGTGATGCGCGGATATGTCCGTGATGTCACGGGAGTGGATATATTTGTCTATGAGGACGAATATGACAATGCCCTCCGTCTGCTTGAACGGAACCAGATGATTCCGGAACAGTTGAGGTACTGCCCCCATTGCGGTTCGGATGAGATTAAGTTTGTGCTGAAGAAGAGCCATCGGGTGCGTGCTGTGGTGGCTGCTGTTATTGCGGCATTGTCGGCCGCACCTCCGGGCACTGAGCATTGGGAGTATGTATGCAGGAAGTGCGGCACTCATTTTGAGAAGCCGGTGGCGAAAGGAACAGTTGAAGAATAATCAGGTGTTTATTCTTTTAACCGCTTTTCAATCCAGTCCCGGTTTTTACGTCCCAATCGGCTTTCCGCAAAATCCAGGAAAGCCGATGTGTCTGTTATATGGGCTTGGATGACACCTGCCAGAAAGTTGAAGAAAGGTTCTTCACCCACCCGGACAAGCAGGTCGGCGAGTAGTACTGACCCTTTCCTATAGAGGGCAAGATGCGCTTCGCGGTCGTTGCGGTCAATACCCCAGATAGGACGGATATGGCGTGTTTCCTTACGGTAGGCGTCGATGTAAGCGGCATAGGCTTTTTCGCCGCGGGCGTGGCGTATGTATTGCAAAGCACTGAATTCGGCAAAAGATTCGTTCAGCCAGTCGTGCCAAGATTCCACCGGAGCCTTGTTCCACCAGAAGTGGCCGATTTCGTGGGCGGTGTTCTTGAGTACATATTCATTGAATGTTCGGGAACTGAGCATAATGAAATTTTTACGGCTGTACCCTCCTGAGGTGCCGGAAGCTGAAAGCAGGAATTTCATGTAAATATCCTCATCTCCCGCAATTTTATAAAGGCGTCGGAAGAATTTCAAGGCATTGTAGCAACATTGAAGTGCCGAGTCTGCACCGGCATCCGGGAAGTCTGTATAGATAAGTTCAATGGTAGTTCCGTTATCATTGATGCGGCGGCTTTTCAGCATGGGTGAAGCCAGGATAACATTGTCGAAATTCTCCCAAGGTTGCTCCATTTCCCACATCCCTTCTTCTGTATGGGAAATAATACCTGAGCCGCTCACCGTATAACCGTCAGTGATGCCGATTCGTAAGTGCGAATAATCTGCCCGGTTACCGTTGCAGACAGGATACCATCCCGTATAGTAACCAAGTTCAATCCAATGGTCATTGAATGATTTTGCAGGGCCCTGCACTTCCTGCATGTAGAGTGTGTAACGGGTATTTATGCGGCAGCGGTCATCGGCTCCTGCCGGCCGGTAGAGGGTCAAGGTCCGTCCGTCGGGAATGAATTGGGCAGGTGCTGGGGCAAGCGTATCGAAACGGTAGGTTATCTCCCGGCTGCTGTGGCGTAGTGTGTCGATACGGGCATGGCGCCATAGTACCAACGAGATTGAGTCACTGTCATGGAAATCGACTTCAAACGAACCGCCAACTTCGACTTGTCGGTTCGGTACATCAATCTGTACGGTTAAGTCATAACTGACAATGCGCGGAGATTCTTGTGCCCGAAGCATGGGGGAGAAAAGGAGGCATATTGTAAAGCTGGCAATTGTAAGTTGTAGTTTCATGGTACATCAATTTTAGAGTGATAGTAACTGGGAGATTTTGCCTATGCAATCTATGCAAAAGTAGTATTTTTAAAGGAATATTAAGATGGATGGCTGGATATAATTTATGAAAAGACTACCTCGTTGTTGTTCATTTGTAAGATTGTCGTACTTTTGCCTTTAAAGATAAATATATTTATGAAAAGGATATTGTTGCTGTTAATTTTATCCGTCTGCCTGCTCCCATTATGGCCCCAAGAGACGGTAACTCCGGTGAAGCCGCTCTCTGCGCGGATTGATGCGTTGATAGAACACAAACTTCCCGCAGGCTCTAATGTGGCCATTTCGGTCTATGACCTGACTGCCGGAAAGCCCTTGTACGGCTATCAGGCGGACAAGCTTTCCCGTCCCGCTTCCACCATGAAGCTGCTGACCACCATTACCGCCCTTTCCCGTCCCGAAGCCGACGAGCCGTTCCGTACGGAAGTGTGGTATCAGGGAACCATTGAGCGCGATACCTTGCAGGGGGATATGTATGTGATAGGCGGTTACGACCCGGAGTTTGATGAAGAGGCATTGGATTCCCTGGTGGCTACCGTGGCCCGTTTCCCCTTCTCTGTCATCAAAGGCAAGGTGTATGGAGATGTCTCCATGAAAGACTCCTTGTACTGGGGCAGCGGCTGGTTGTGGGATGATACTCCCTATTCCTTCCAGCCCTACCTCTCACCGCTGATGCTGAATAAAGGAGTGGTGAAGGTTACCGCCACACCCGGCGAACGGGGCGACAGCGCACGCCTTGAATGCACTCCCGCCTCTTCCTATTATACACTGACGAACAAGACCCAAAGCCGTACCCCTTCTGCCGGACGTTTCCGTGTGTCGCGCGACTGGCTGGTGAACGGGAACAACATCACCGTGACGGGCAACGTCGATGCCCGCCGTGCAGGTACGGTCAATATATTTTCTTCGCAGGACTTCTTCATGCATACCTTTATGGAACGGTTGCAGGCACGGGGCATCCGGTGCATTCCGGCGGTAGATGCGGAAGTCTCTTACCTCTTCGGCGAGTTCAGGCAAGACAGCCTCTCCGTACGGATGGCTTCCTACGAAACTTCCGTGCAGGATGTGGTGAAACAGATAATGAAGGAGAGCGATAATCTCAATGCCGAAGCCATGCTCTGCCGGTTGGGTGTGCAGAGCAGCGGAAAGAAGCGTGTCTCTGCCGAGGACGGGCTTTCTGCCATCCGCATGCTGATAAAAGAGATGGGATATAACCCCGATAGGTATAATCTGGCAGATGGTTGCGGTCTTTCCAATTACAACTACATTTCACCGGAACTCTTGGTTTCTTTCCTGCGATATGCCTACTCGCGTACGGATGTTTTCCAGAAACTTTATAAGGCTTTGCCCATTGGCGGCGTGGACGGTACACTGGAGTTCCGCATGAAGAAAGGCACCCTTTCCCACAGAAATGTACATGCCAAGACGGGTTCCTTTACCGCCATCAACTGCCTGGCCGGCTACCTTAAAGCCCGCAACGGACACGAGATAGCCTTTGCCATCATGAACCAGAATGCACTGTCGGGCAGGGAAGCACGCGCTTTCCAGGATGCGGTGTGTGATGAAGTGATACGTTGAGGTTTAGCCATCGTAAAGTTGACCTTTAGCGTCGTAAAGTTAAGGTTTAGCTTCCTGATGCAGACCTTTACGGAGTGAGCCCCAAGAGTAGGGGAAATCATTCCTCCTTCGTATTGCGGTAGCGTGCCGGAGACATACCCAGATAAGACTTCACATACTTCCCGAAGAAAGACTGGTTGGGGAAATTAAATTCTTCTGCAATCTCCTTGATGGACTTGTCCGAATGCTTCAGTCGGTACTTGATGTGCTCGATGGCACTTTCGTTAATCAAGTCAAGCGGTGTACGTCCGCACGCTTGTTTGATAACCTTCGAAAAGTGTTTGGGGCTGTAGCAGAGTGCATCGGCGTAATATCCCACGGAGCGGTGTATGCCGTTGTCTTTGGACAACATCTCTATGAACTTACGCAGGATATAGTCGGACTGTTTGATGCTTTCTTTTGTATTGACTGTCATTTCGGAAGGATTCATTTCCTTGTTGAGACGACCCAGCATTTCACAGAAAATGGCCGAGAACAGGTATTGTATCACTTCCTTGTGGTAGTGATGAGGCTCGTCGTTTATCTTTGCCATAAGTAGGTCCCGGTAGAATCCGAAGATTTTGTGGCTCTCATCTTGCCCGACAGACTTTATAGGATTGTTGTGGATATGCATAACGGTGTTCCATGTGTCTTTCTCCATCTTGACTACACGTTGCAGGAACTGTGTGGAGAATGCCGCAAGCCTTATCTTATGCTTCGGGCTTACCATTGCATGGCTGATAGTGGTGTTGGGAAGTCCGAGCAGCAGGTCGCCCGCTTCCAGTTGGTAAGTTTTGTAGTTGACGTCCAGTTGGATGCATCCTTCCAGACAGACGGCAATGAGGAAGCATCCCAACCTTATTGTGTCATCACTGTTGTAAGGACCTCCCTCCAGGCTGTTGATTATGACGAAGTCATTGTCTACATAGTCAAGTACATGTTCGTTGTTCTTGAAGTCTGCAATTCCTACGGTTTTTATGTTCTCTTTTTCCATATTCTTCTTTTTTGCGCTTTGCAAAGTTGGCGAATAATGGGAAATATGGAATGTTCCATTATGCGGCTTTCTTGTTCTATATGTCATTTATATACAATTAATTAGACTTAAAAGAGATGAATGGCGAAAAAGGGACATACTTGGAGCATAATTGGTCACTATGGCGTTGTTCCTTTCTCCTACTTTTGCCATCGGTTTTAACAAAAAGACAATGAGAAAAAGTATGATTACATTAAACAGAAAATGGATACGGCTGATAGGGATTGTCGGTTGTACAATGTGTTTGGCATCTTGCAAGCAGGCAACGGATGCTTCCGGAATGAAACCTTCTTACGCTACCATGAAAGTGGAGGCGACGGACAAAGAGCTTTCCACTTCGTACTCGGCAACGATACGCGGACGGCAGGACATCGACATCTATCCGCAAGTGTCGGGCACCATCGAGAAGCTGTGTGTGACCGAGGGGCAGAAGGTGCGCCGCGGACAGTTGCTTTTCATTATCGACCAAGTGCCCTACAAGGCTGCCCTCAAAACGGCCGTGGCCAATGTGGAGGCTGCACGTGCTACACTGGCTACTGCTGCACTGACTTACAACAGCAACAAGGAACTGTATGCGCAGAAAGTGGTTTCGGAATTCAGTCTGAAGACTGCCGAGAACGCCTACCTTACCGCCAAGGCACAGCTCTCGCAGGCCGAAGCCCAGGAGATAAGCGCGCGCAACAACCTTTCTTATACGGAAGTGAAAAGTCCCAGCGACGGAGTGGTGGGAGCACTGCCCTACCGTGTGGGCGCATTGGTAAGCGCCAGTCTGCCGCAGCCGTTGACAACGGTCAGTGACAACAGCGACATGTACGTTTACTTTTCCATGACCGAAAACCAGTTGCTTGCCCTGACCCGCCAATACGGAAGCATGGACGAGGCATTGAAGAACATGCCTCAAGCGGAACTGAGATTGAACGACAATTCCGTCTATGACAAGAAAGGAACCATCGAGTCCATCAGTGGCGTCATCGACCGTCAGACGGGTACGGTAGTGGCACGTGTGGTATTTCCCAATGAATCGCGCCTGCTCCACAGTGGGGCGTCGGGCACGGTGGTGGTGCCTACCACTTATAAGAACTGTATTGTGATTCCGCAAGAGGCCACCGTGCAGTTGCAGGACAAGACGGTGGTATATAAGGTAGTGGATGGCAAAGCCGTTTCCGCCTTGATTACCGTGGCCGGAATAAATGACGGACGCGAATACGTAGTGCTGGACGGACTGGAAGTCGGCGACGAGATTGTATCCACCGGTGCCGGACTGCTGCGCGAAGGGACGCAAGTGAAATGATGAACTGCTATTTATCAACTATCAATGACCCATTAAGATGAAAGGAAATATATTTATAAAGCGGCCGGTGATGGCTATCTCCATCTCCGTACTGATTCTGGTGATAGGGCTTATCTCGCTCTTTACGCTGCCGGTGGAACAGTATCCTGATATTGCACCTCCCACGGTGTACGTCAGCGCCAACTACACCGGTGCCGATGCCGAAGCCGTACTGAACAGTGTCATCATGCCGTTGGAAGAGAGTATCAACGGTGTGGAGAACATGATGTACATCAGCTCTACCGCCACCAATGCCGGTTCTGCCACCATACAGGTCTACTTCAAGCAGGGCACGGACCCCGACATGGCTGCGGTGAACGTACAGAACCGCGTATCCAAAGCGCAGGGACTGCTGCCTGCCGAAGTAACGAAAATCGGTGTGACTACCCAGAAGCGACAGACCAGCTTCCTGCAAATCGGTGCTTTGGTAAGCACCGACGGACGCTACGACCAGACCTTCCTTGCCAATTACCTCGACATCAACGTGATTCCGCAAATCAAGCGTATCGAGGGTGTGGGTGATGTAATGGAGCTGGGCGATACTTACAGTATGCGTATCTGGCTGAAACCGGAACGGATGGCGCAGTATGGACTGGTTCCCTCGGATGTGACTGCCGTATTGGGCGAGCAGAACATCGAAGCGCCCACCGGTTCGCTGGGCGAAAATTCAAAGAACGTATTCCAGTTTACGATGAAATATCGCGGACGCCTGAAGAGTGTGGAGGAATTCCAGAACACGGTGGTCCGTTCGCAGAGCGACGGTTCCGTGCTCCGTCTGAAGGACGTGGCGGATGTGGCGTTGGGCACGCTGACTTACAGTTTCCGCAGTGAGATGGACAGCAAGCCGGCTGTACTTTTCATGATGTTCCAGACGGCAGGCTCCAACGCAACCGCCGTCAACAAGCAGATTACCGCACAGATAGACGAGATGAGGAAGAGCTTGCCCGAAGGGACGGAGTTTGTGACGATGATGAGCTCCAACGACTTCCTCTTCGCTTCCATACACAATGTGGTGGAGACGCTGGTCATTGCCATTATCCTGGTGATTCTGGTAGTGTACTTCTTCTTGCAGGACCTCAAGAGTACGCTTATACCGTCCATCTCCATCATCGTGTCGCTGGTCGGTACGTTTGCCTGCCTGGTGGCTGCGGGGTTCAGTCTCAACATCCTGACGCTGTTTGCGCTGGTGCTTGCCATCGGTACGGTGGTGGACGATGCCATCGTGGTGGTGGAGGCTGTGCAGTCTAAGTTCGACGCCGGATATAAGTCTCCCTACCTTGCCACGAAGGATGCGATGGGCGATGTGACGATGGCTATCATCTCTTGTACCTGCGTGTTCATGGCGGTGTTTATCCCCGTGACGTTTATGGGCGGTACTTCGGGTGTGTTCTATACGCAGTTCGGCATTACGATGGCAACGGCAGTGGGCATCTCCATGATTTCGGCATTGACGCTTTGCCCCGCCTTGTGCGCCATCATGATGCGCCCGTCGGACGGTACGAAGAGTGCGAAGAGCATCAACGGACGGGTACGTGCGGCATACAATGCTTCGTTCAACGCCGTGCTGGGCAAGTATAAGAAAGGTGTCATGTTCTTCATCCGCCACCGTTGGATGGTATGGACTTCATTGGTAGCCGCCATCGTGCTGCTGGTCTACCTGATGAGTACCACCAAGACGGGGCTTGTGCCGCAGGAGGACCAGGGTGTCATCATGGTGAACGTCAGCACCTCGCCGGGCAGCACACTGGAAGAAACCACGAAGGTGATGGACAAGCTGGAGGACATTTTGAAACATACCCCTGAGATAGAGCACTATTCTAAGGTGGCAGGCTACGGGCTGATGTCCGGCCAGGGAACTTCCTACGGTACCATCATCATCCGTCTGAAGGACTGGAGTGAGCGAAAGGGAAGCGAACACACGTCCGATGCTGTGGTGGCACGCCTCAATGCCCAGTTCTACGGTGTGAAGGAGGCACAGATATTCAGCTTCCAGCCGGGTATGATTCCGGGCTACGGTATGGGTAACTCCCTTGAGCTGAACCTGCAGGACAGGACGGGCGGTGACAGAACGGTGTTCTACGAGTCGGTGATGCAGTTCTTGGGTGCCTTGAACCAGCGGCCCGAAGTGGCGATGGCGTATACCTCTTATGCCATGAACTTCCCGCAGGTATCGGTAGATGTGGATGCGGCCAAGTGCAAGCGTGCAGGCATCTCGCCGAGTGCGGTGCTCGATGCGTTGGGCAGTTATTGCGGTGGAGCTTATATCTCCAACTACAACCAGTTCGGTAAGGTGTACCGCGTCATGATGCAGGCATCGCCCGAATATCGTCTGGACGAGCAGGCGTTGAGCAATATGTTTGTACGCAACGGTGCGGAGATGGCTCCGGTCAGTCAGTTTGTGACATTGAACCGGGTGCTTGGTCCGGAGACGGCCAACCGCTTCAATCTGTATAGTGCCATCTCTGCCAACGTGAATCCGGCAGAAGGATATTCCTCCGGCGAAGTGCAGAAAGTGATTGAGGAAGTGGCGGAACAGACATTGCCGTTGGGCTACGGTTACGAGTACGGTGGCATGGCACGCGAGGAAGCCAGCACCGGTGGTGCGCAGACGGTCTTTATCTATGCCGTGTGTATCTTCCTCATCTATCTCATTCTGGCATGTCTCTACGAGAGCTTCCTGGTGCCGTTTGCGGTCATCTTCTCCGTACCGTTCGGGCTGATGGGTTCGTTCCTCTTTGCCAAAGTACTGGGATTGGAAAACAACATCTATCTGCAGACGGGTGTGATTATGTTGATTGGTCTGCTTGCCAAGACAGCCATTCTGATTACGGAGTATGCCATCGAGCGCCGCCGCAAGGGAATGGGCATTGTGGAATCGGCTTACTCGGCTGCCCAGGTCCGCCTGCGTCCTATCCTGATGACGGTACTGACGATGATATTCGGTATGCTTCCATTGATGTTCTCCAGCGGTGCGGGCGCCAACGGCAACTCTTCGCTGGGTACGGGTGTAGTAGGCGGTATGCTTGTAGGAACATTGGCATTGCTTTTCGTCGTTCCGGTGTTCTACATCATTTTCGAGTATCTGCAGGAGAAAATCCGTCCGCCGATGGAGGAGGAAGCCGATGTGCAGGTATTGCTCGAAAAGCAGAAAAGTGAGGCCGAACGGGCGAAGAATTGAGTTTATGCAGAGGAAACGGAATATAAAAACAGATTGGAAAAAATGAAGAAACATATCATCCTATTGTCCGCCGCCGGTTTGCTGTTCAGCAGTTGCGGCGTGTACACCAAATACAAACCCGCTACCGAGGTTCCCGACGGCCTCTACGGGGAAGAAACGGCCGCTTTTACGGAGAGCACCGACGGTTCTCCGGTGGCTACCGAAGACAGCCTGAACCGTGGCTTGGGCGGAATGGACTGGCGCGAGCTTTTCACTGACCCCCACTTGCAGGCGCTTATCGGGCAGGGGTTACAGAACAATACCGACTACCAGTCGGCACAACTCCGCGTGGAGGAAGCCGAAGCCACCTTGCTGTCCGCAAAGCTTGCTTTCCTGCCCTCCTTTGCTCTTGCACCGCAGGGCACGGTGAGCAGCTTTGACAGCCACAAGGCTACGCAGACCTATTCGCTGCCCGTCACTGCCAGTTGGGAACTGGATATTTTCGGCCGTATGCGCAATGCCAAGAAACAGTCGAAGGCGCTCTATGCGCAGAGCCGGGACTATCGCCAAGCGGTGCGCACCCAGCTCATTGCCGGGATAGCCAATACCTACTATACCCTGTTGATGCTGGACGAACAACTTGCCATCTCCAGGCAGACGGAAGAGACTTGGAAGGAAACCGTTGCTTCTACCCGTGCGCTGATGAATGCGGGCATGGCTGATGAGTCGGCAGTTTCGCAGATGGAGGCTGCCTACTATCAGGTGCAGGCTTCCGTGCTCGATTTGGAAGAGCAGATAAACCAAGTGGAGAACAGCCTTGCTTTGTTGCTGGCAGAGACACCCCGCCGTTATGAACGCGGTGTGCTGGCCGAGCAGCAGTTCCCCGCAGACTTTTCCATAGGGATTCCTGTCCGGATGCTTTCCTGCCGTCCCGATGTCCGTTCGGCCGAGCGGACACTGGAAGCGGCGTTCTACGGAACCAATGCGGCGCGTTCCGCTTTCTATCCTTCCATCACGTTGGGCGGAAGTGCGGGCTGGACCAACTCCGCCGGTTCGATGATTGTGAATCCCGGCAAGTTCGTGGCTTCGGCGGTAGGTTCGCTGACGCAGCCGCTCTTTGCCCGCGGGCAGGTCATTGCGCAGTACCGCATAGCCCGTGCCCAACAGGAGGAGGCTTCCCTTGCCTTCCAGCAGACATTGCTGAATGCAGGCAGCGAGGTAAACGACGCCTTGACTGCCTGGCAGACAAGCCGTTCCAAAAGCGAACTGCTGGACAAGCAGGTAGCTTCCTTGCAGACAGCTGCCCGCAGCACTTCCCTGCTGATGGAGCATGGCAACACCACCTATCTGGAGGTGCTTACCGCCCGGCAGACATTGCTCAACGCACAACTGGCACAGACGGCAAATCGATTTTCTGAAATACAAAGCCTGATTAACCTCTACAAGGCGTTAGGGGGAGGTCAGGAATAGAGTGTCATCATACTACTCTCTCTGCATCTTCATTTTAAATGTGAAGGAAGGGCTGTCTGGGAAGTGATTCCGGGGCAGCCCGCTTTCAATGAATAGGAGGGATTAAATGGAGGCAAGTATTTCTCTAGACAAATTATTGCAGTTTTTCACTCAATGCGAACGATAAGTGTTGGCTCGGTGAGAGATCGATTGAAGAAACTGAAAAGGAAACTGAAGCAAAAGATAGTGAGTTTACCGGTAAGAAGGAGGTTTTGCCAGGAATTGATGCAGGGATGTAGTAGGTACTGAAATAGCTTGTTGTTGGAACTATAGATGCAGCGTGTTCCATCTATATATGCAACGCGTTGCATATATAGATCCAGCAAACCGGAAATATACATGCAACGCGGTATATCTTTCGGGCGGTTTTTCTCCGCCTTTTTAGGGAGCAGTTTATTTATACTGTGCCCAGTCTACATTCTTCATGTCTCCACTTTTGGCCAGCTCAGCGTGCATAGCCAGTGCGGCGCGCAGGGCATGGGGAGTCTGTGACTTGCCGTCGGTCAGTTTCAGGTAATCCCACAGAATGTTCTTGTAGTCCGGATGAACACAGTTTTCGATGATGGCTTGTGCACGTTCTTTCGGACTCTTGCCGCGGAGGTCGGCCACACCTTGTTCGGTGATGATGATGTTGACGTCATGCTCCGTGTGGTCCATGTGCGAAACCATCGGCACGATAGCCGAGATTTTACCTTCCTTGGCAACGGACGGACAGGTGAAGATGGAGATATAGGCATTGCGGGTGAAGTCACCGCTTCCACCGATACCGTTCATCATCTTCGTACCGCCGATGTGCGTGGAGTTCACGTTGCCGTAGATGTCGGCTTCGATGGCGGTGTTGATGGAGATAACACCGAGTCGGCGCACCACTTCCGGGCTGTTGGAGATTTCCGACGGACGGAGCACCAGCTTGTCGCGGAAGAAGTCCATATCCTGGTAGATGCCTTCCAGGCAGTCGTTCGTTACGGTCAGTGAGCAGGCGCTTCCGAATTTCACGCGGCCTTCGCGGATAAGTCCGATAACGGAGTTCTGGATAACTTCTGTGTACATTTCAAACGGCGGGATGGTCTTGTCACGTCCCAAAGCACCCAGTACGGCATTGGCAATGTTGCCCACACCAGATTGCAGCGGCAGGAAGGTAGGCGGAATGATTCCGCGTTTCATGTCGGCGGCAAGGAAGTCGGCCACGTTCTGTCCGATTTTGTCGGTCAGCGGGTCGGCGGCGGCAAACGAACGTGCCTCGTCCGGCCAGTTAGTCTCCACTACGCCGACAATCTTTTTCGGGTCTACCTGGATGTAGGGCAGGCCGATACGGTCACTCGGTTTGTAGATGGGGATTTCGCGGCGGCAAGGAGGGTCGAGGGGTTCGTAGACGTCGTGCAGACCCATGGCACTCTTGCTGTGGGCGGCATTCAGTTCCACGATAATCTGGTCGGCCAGGCGGCAGACAGTCGGAGCGATACCGCCGGCAGCCGTCAGGTAGATTTTACCGTCGGGAGTAACTTCACATGCCTCGATGATAGCAACATTCACTTTTCCCATGAAACCATAGCGTACTTCCTGCGCCATCTGTGAGAGATGGATGTCGTTGTAGGCTATTTCGCCATTGTTCACGGCTTTGCGGAAATCGGCGTTGGTGGTGTAAGGAGCACGGTAGCGGATAGCTTTGGCGCGTGAAAGGATACCGTCGCAGGAATCTCCGGTAGAAGCACCGGTGAAGATACCTATCTGGAACGGGTTTCCTTTTGCATGTTCTGCTTCCGCGATTTTTGCTAATTCAGCCGTAACGGCTTTGGCTGTTCCTGCGGGAGTAAATCCGCTCAAGCCGATGTTGTAGCCATGTTTAATCAGGCTCGCAGCTTCTGCTGCCGAAATGTAATTGAGTGCCATAATATAAATAGTTATTTTTTCGTGTAAAGATTCTGAAGGGGCTCGTAATTGGTTCTGCAATTATCGACTGTCTTTAATATTTCCGTTGAAGTATTTCTGACCAGATGATGGCTTTCCTCGCTTCTTCTGCCGAGTGGATGCCGTATTCGGACGTTACTTCATCGGATTCCTGCGGACGGGATGCCGGGGAGGGAGGGGAAGCCTTTATGGAAGTGTGCTTGGATTTGGCAGACGGTTTGGATACCGGCTTGGGCTTTTCTGCCGGCTTGGGGCCTTCGGGAATAAAGCCTCCGTAAGTATCTCCGCCCCAGTATTCGGGCAGTGGGTTGTCAACGTCGGGCATAGGTATGTCGGGACTCTTGTCAGCATTTTTATTTGCTTCTTTCTTAAACTGCTTGACGAGTCCGATTACTATGACAGCCGCAACTAACAGAAACTTGAAGACATCTTCCATATTCTTTTTGATTTTCCACCCAAAGATAGTGCAATTATCTCTTATCTTTGCTTTTGGGCAAAGTTAATTATTTAATCTGATTACAGCCAAGGAATTGGTAATAAAAAAGGGCAGCTTCACAGCTCCCCTTAATTTTTTTAACCTAAACCTTAACTAT
>ERZ833515.764-NODE-764-length-26532-cov-4.883975_pt1 | contig 26532 bp, 22 predicted proteins | sample MGYA00519949_ERZ833515 | MGnify/ENA primary metagenome ERZ833515 (study PRJEB31850, sample SAMEA3708741) | human gut metagenome | biome: human gut; feature: human-associated habitat; material: faeces | place: China | collected 2014 ...
ATGAGCAAGATAGAAGTTATAGATAAATCTGCAAGTACCTATTGTTTTACGAATCTTTACTTTCTGCTCCTCTGTCGGATTTATTTCCGTCTTGAAGCTCTTCAGCAATTTCCTCATCCCTTTCTATCTGTCTTTTATACTTATAAAATCCATACAGCCTGCGGGAGTTCTTCATGTTTTACTACCTCTATGGTTGTATTAAACTTCTTACAGAACTTTTCAAACCAATCATACCCAATCTAATAAATCTATCTTTATAGGTTGCTATTACAGTTTTTGAATACACATAATCTACAGGTAACGATTTAAGAAAAATGTGGAGCAGAAATAACCATGATAATATCCCAGTGATATTATCATTTATTCTTTTATCTTCATTAAAGAAAAGGAAAGTACCTAATAGAAGCTTGTAGCTCTGAAAATAGTATCTGAAAGCAGTGAATGACGTTGTAGGATCCGCAACAGTCATATCAAAAGCCACCAGGCAATTTCATAGATTTGAAGAATTCAATACAGTTCTCAATACTACTGGAATAGACATTTCTGGGTTAACTGAAAGATAGAATCCTTCTTAGGCCTTAATACTTTATTTGACATGTGGTTATAGCTCAGCTCCATCCGGTTTCTAATCTAATTATAGAACAAATAGAAAATCCATGCACTAGGTTTAATCTCGAGAACGCCGTTTAATAGGTGTTTATGAAATTTAATTTTCACTAACATATGTTTTGCAGATATTCAAATTGAGGTTTTTATTTTTTTCCATTACTTCATCTAATAAATCGTTACAGCGTTTCCATAACCTTCAATACACTGCTCTACAATAATTCCCTACACATTACAAAATCTTAAAAGTACAACTTGATTTAGTAAATACTGATCATAAGTGCAATAACGCCTATTAGTTGGAGTTCCGTTTGCCTATAAAGTTTCTTCTCTATCCCAACGTTATACAGATACGCCTAAAAGTTCAGAAAAATCCTTTGGTTTATAATTCGTGAAATTTGATGTGTTCATTTTAAAACTCTCCTTTGAGTAGATTTGATCACATTTAATCACAATAATCGATATATTTAGTTACTTATATTTTCCTCCTGAAGATATTAAGTTACAGGTCAATGATGTAGTAAGTAGTGTCAGTGAAGCAATTTATAAAGTATTGTAGACAGGGAGTGACTCTCTGTCTTTTTTATTCACATAGCAAGATAGTTAATATGTGGTACATAGTCATTACACAAAAAATATTTGAACGCCTAAAAAGATACTTTATAGGAAAGATACTTAAAACATTGTTTGAGTAAAAGTAGTATTATGTAGTTAAGGAGGGATAGATTATGGAACATACACCTGTTACTCAAGAATACTTAATTGATTTATACAGAAGCTTGATTATTAAACGAGATGAGTTAAAGAATAATGTTGAAGAGAATGAGAAGAAATATTATCAGATGTTTAGAAATTTGTATAAAGAATATTATGGCCTCATGATTGAATGCATTTTCTTAAAGAAAAGACTTGCCTATTGTCAAAGGTGCAATAATCTTCATATCAAGATATATAAAGAAGAAATAGACAGTTACATAGATGCTGTGAAAGAAGATTATATGCATCAGTTAGAGATTTTAAGGAATCATAAACAAAGAATAAAGAAATCTCTTAATACTGATGGAATGAAACAGGCAAAGAGGATATTTAAGAGAATCATCAAAAGAATAGATAAAGAACATCCTTTGTGGGAACGTTCCATTGATTCATATAGATATAATGATTTAAAAGAATTGATGAATATAGAGGCACTGGTGGATTATGAGACACATTCTACAAGACATAATATAGATATTATCTATCTCATGATCAGAATAAATAGTATAAAAGAAGAAATTGATTTTTATGTCAACCAACCACCTTACTCACCTCAAGAAAAAGAAAAGAGTCTGAAGAAGGAAACATTGAAATATAGATCATATAGAAATGATTTAAATAAACAATATCATAGTTTTACAAAAGTCATGCATGCATGTTAGGAGGAGCACTTATGAGCAAGATGAGAAATATGGTTTTAGAAGCTGTACAAATGAATGGTATAGAGAATGTGATTATGCCTTTAATGAATGAAATATTCTTATCTTTTACTGATATTGCAGGAACACGTTATGTAGATAATCAAGATGTATTTAAAGGACTTGAGAAGAATGTACCTCTTCTATTAGAAAGAGAAGCAGATAATAAATATGATAGTAATGCGATTAAGGTGATGACTACAGATAGGGAAAAACTTGGGTATATTCCAAAGAAGGATAATAGTGTTTTTGCTAGATTAATGGATGCGGGTAAGATACTTCATGCAAGAGTGTATTCATGTTATGAGGCTGATTATGATCAGTGGTGTGTGTCTATTAAGATCTGTTTGATGGATTTCTAGTTATTCACACAACAGAAAGTAGAATACGTGATACATAGTCATTACCAAAAAAACAATTGACCGAGAGTACCTACCGACTGTTATCCTAGATATAGGAGGATTATGAGATGAAGAAATTAGTAGCTTATTATTCTAGAGCGGATGAGAATTATTTTGGTGGTACAAAGAAATACATAGAAGTAGGAAATACGGAAAAAGCCGCAAAAATGATTGCGGATATGATAGGGGCTGACTTATATAAAATAAAACAGATACATCCCTATTCAGCTGATTATGATACATGTGTTAAAGAAGCAAAAGATGATTTAAGGAAAAATGTAAGACCTGAGCTGAAAAATATGCTTGAGAGTATTGATGAGTATGATGAAATATATCTAGGTTATCCTAATTATTGAGGCACTATGCCTATGGCTGTCTATACTTTCTTGGAAAGTTTTGATTGGAATAGTAAGAAAATCTATCCGTTTTGTACACATGAAGGATCAGGACTCTCTTCTACTGAATCAGACATCCGTGAATATGCAGAAGTAATGAAAGGTCTCGCAATCAGAGGAAGTGATGTAGATACATCACAAAGTAGAATTAAAGAATGGCTATTAAAAAAGTAGAACAGCAGTTCTACTTTTTTATGTACTTTCTACCAGAGGCATCTGGAATATTTAATTCTGAACGATATTTAGATACTGTTCTTCTAGATATTTCAATACCTTTATCTTTTAAGAGATTGGTGATTTTCTGATCACTTAAAGGCTTTTTCTTATCTTCATTATCAATAACTTCTTTGATTGTTTCTTTGATAGAATCAACAGAGTTATCTTCTGTTCCCTTTGGAATGAGATCACTTAGAAGAATAAAGCCCTTATCGCAATATATATATTTATCCTTAATGGCTCTACTGATTGTAGATTCATGTACTCCAAGTAACATAGCTAGATCTTTTTGTAAAAGTGGGTGGCAAGAGCCTCTATTCATAAAGAAATCTTGTTGATAGTCTAGTAAAAAGACCGCAATATCATATATTAGATTCTTTCTTTGGGTGAGACATTGTTGCAGCCAGGAAACTTGTCTTAGTTTAGATTCTATATATTTCTTAGTTTCTTTACTTTCTGATTCAAGAGATAAATAGCCTGTATTGATGTTTATATCCTTATAGATTACTGGATTTAATTGTACAGCATTATCCTTGATTATTATATCTGGTACAGGATAATTGACTTCAATAGAAGAACTAAAGCTACTGGCTGGACGAGGATTTAATGTTAAGATGATTTGTAGTAGTTCTCTTACTTTATTTTGTGATATGCCAAGTTTCTTAGAAACAGCATGATAATGACTTTTTGAAAGATCTTCTAAGCATTCTTTAATAAGTTGTTTTGTCTTATAAATATCTTCTGTTTCTTCGAGGCGCTCTAATTGAAGAAGAAGACATTCCTTTAAAGTGGCTGCACCAAGTCCAGGAGGTTCTAGCTTGAATAATGCATGTTTAGCTTCTATATATTCTTTCTCATCACATTTTAGATAAGTACAAATATCTTGAATTGAAAGACGTAGATATCCATTATCATCTAATAACTCTACAAGAGATTCTACTAATTCTTTATTGTCTATATCCTTGTTTATTAATTGCCAGTGAATGTTTTCCTTTAAAGTCTGTTCTGATTTTCTTGAAAGACTATCGATATCAAATTCTTTTCCTATATCAGAAGTACTTTCTATCATATCATCAGTATCTATTAATGGATTCTCAAAAGAAATCTTCTCTATGTGGGCAAGAAGCTGTTGGACATCCATCTGTAAGATCTGATTCTTTTCAATCTGTTTCTGATATATTTGATGTTTTTGACCTTGTCTAAGTTCAAGCTTCATCTAAGCCTATTGGCTCCTTAATAACCTTATTCAATAATTCATACAATATAGATAATTCATAATTATCTATATGAATACGATATTTCTTTTCTACATCCTGGAAAACAATTTTTGATATACGATAAAACTCTTTCTGTGCTGGATTCGTAGGTTCTTCTTCATCATCCGTATCATCTGCAGTCATTAAGCGTTCAAACATAAATGCGATATGCATATAAAGATTCAATCTTATATGGCCTGACATCTCCATCTTATAGTAATCCTGATAACGATGAAGAATCATTTCTACATCCTGAATAACAACTGTAGGATTGAGGAACTGTAGTCTGCTGACAATACCTTCAATTGTAAAGAATCTTACAAATTCATTCTTCAATGCTTCAAATTGTTCTGGTGTAACTACACTTTTTAATGCATTCCATAGGTTTTCTTCACCACGGCCATCTAATATATCATAAACACTCAGCCAAGGTGTTGAAATATCATCATGAAGAGGAGATGTTGTTAAAATCATAAGAGTCTGATCAAAATTCTTAGATTCATCTTCATTGAGTAAATCTAAGAGTTTCTTATATTCCATAGTCACAAAATCAAGGCCGCAGTCTCCTAATGTCTTCTTCATGATTTCCTGTATCTTTTCTGCGATACCTACGCCGGACATACATGAAATAAGAATATTCTTATTCTTAGATAATCCTTCAAAGAACTGAACATCAAAGCTATTAATCTTTTTTGTGCTTTCTACAATTTGTTCAAAAGAACCATGACCTAGCATCTTTAAACCGACATCTAATGCAATAGCCGTAGAAACATTATTAATAATCAATAAATCGCCGGATAAGTTATTCTTTATTTTTGAATACATACTGCTTAATGATCCTGTATCTACAAGTAAGATCAATCCTTTACCCTTGGCAGAATGCAGGAGATAGTTCTGTACTTTTTCTACAGTCTGATTAAGTGTTGTATCCATAGGCATATCAATGCCTTCCATAATAAAGGTACCACACGCCTGATTGACAACCTTGGCAATACTAGATGCTGTTGTATCACCATGTGCTGCGATGAGGCCATTTAATTCAAGAGATTCACTGATATATTCATGAATAGCTAACGCAAATAAGAAAGCAAGATTATCTTCTAACTGTAATTCATACTTCTTTAGTTCAATAATGATGCGATTTGCAACATAGAAAGCTTTAGGGCATGATTGTTCAAAATATGCTTTAAGTTTCCATTCCTGTTCCTTATCAATGTGCATTTGATTGAATATTGCATAAAGAATATACAATTCTTTACCACATGAATCATTCATCTTTACACCATATCGAATCAATATATCTTTACAAATCTGCGTAAAGAAACGCTGTTCTGTTAAGTTGTTATGTGTAGGATTAATCTTTCTTAAAATTGCGCGGAAATTCAAATAGAGCTGGTCAATCTGGCTCCATGATGCAGTCTCTATCTTATGAAAGAGATCGATGATTTCGATATGATATTCATCATAGTATTCCTGATGGATATATTCTTTAGGTTGATTCCATAGAATGGATATTTCCATATTACGTTCAGTCTGAAATCCTGTTGTATTGACAGGTATATCTCCCCCTGCATGAATAAGTTCTGCTTCAGAAATAAGAAGATTGTCTTCTTTACCGTGTTTGAAATAAGCTTCTGCACAGCTGACCTGAATTAAATTTCTTAATCTGCCAATATTACCAGGGAACTTAGAGAAACAAAGCATTTTGACAGCACCACTAGAAATAGTGAGGTTCTTTTTAATCTTTTCTGCTTCTTCTTTATAGAATGTTTCTATGAGTTCTATACGTTCCTGTAAAGGGCGTTCTGTAATGTTAGGAATAGTAATCTGTAATGTAATTCTTCTTCTGAATGTTTCTAATAAGACTTCCTGAGGGTTTTCTGTTGTCGCAAATATGAATCGTACGTTTGAATTTCTCCATTTAGAATCACCAAGAGGACGATATTTACCTGTATCCATAAATACAAATAACTTTTCCTGGTTCTCAAATGATAAACGATGTACTTCATCTAAGAAAAGATAACCACCATCTGCTTCCTGTAATAAGCCTGTTTTATCAGAATCAGCCCCTGTGAAACTACCTTTCTTATAACCAAGTAATGTAGCAGAAAGAAGTTCAGGGTTATTGGCATAGTCTGCACAGTTTAATACGACAAAAGGTGCTTTTTTATCGATACTCCCTGTCTGTAATGCATGCTTATAAATGAGCTTTGCGATATAGCTTTTACCTACACCACTTTCACCAATAATAAGAATTGGAAGACCATTTGGTGGATAAGAAACAGAGGCTTTACACATTTCTACTATTTTCTTATGACTTCCTGTTGCACCAATCATAGAATCAAATACTTCTGAATCTAATTCTTCTTCGACAGGTGCATTCTGTTCTTCTTTTTCAATATACCAGTAAGTCGGTCTTGTATCTGTTTTCTTTACTTTTCCCTCATCAAAAAGCTGATTTAAATAATGCGTCACAATCTGTCTACTTAAATGTAGATTGTCTGCAATCTGAGATGTAGGAATCTTTTCAGACTCATTTAAGCATTCTTGAAGTGATATATAAACCTTATCTTTTACATCCATCATGATACCTCCTTGCTCTTAATTAATTATAACTTGAAAGCTGTTAGAAAACAATTTAATGCCAACACGCATGAAAAGGAAGATATAGGGATATCTTCCTGACTGACTATCTTGGGAGTCTTGCTCTTCTATTTGGGAATTCTTTATCGAATCCTTCCTTATGATCACAATACCAATAAGCAACTGTACAAACATCGTCTTGTCTTTCGTATAGTGCAAGATCATCGTTACCAATTTGCTGTAATGTGACTTTGATATCTTCATCAAAGGCAATTGGATCTAAGATATGGAATCTGTATAAGCCATGGCGAGGAAGGCTGTCATTACCAAAGGCATGAACAGCATTCAGCTTACCTGTTTCAAATCTTTCTCTTGTCTTATCCTTTGTTGAATAGAATGGATACCCTAAGAATAAGTTAGAATATGGTTTCACCGAAGGTCTTCCTAGTTCATCTTTCTGATGGAATGCCCAGGCACCACCAAAGTAATCTTCTGAACCAGTTGATGAAACTGTTGGATAGTCTTCATCACCATCTAGGTAGAACTTGAATTCTCCCTCACCCCACCAATATCTTTCTAATGCAGTTAAACCAAGGTAAGTACCTACATAGTAGCCTTTACCTTTAACATCATCTAGAATGACATAGTCTTTTGCAAGCTCAGTCTGACGTTCTCTGCGCCAATAAGCATGGAAATATAAACAATTCTCAGGTAAAGCATCAACTTCAGCATAATTAATAGTATAGAAGAATGATGTAATATCTTTAGGATGTTCATTTGTCATTGTGATGACTGCTCTTTTTGCGAATGGCATTTCAAAATAGCTGTTCATTCCTCCTGTAGGATTCACAACAATTGGTAAAGAGGCCACATCACATCTTTCGCCAAAACCATTACAAAAGAAATCTCCAATAGGTGCTTCTACTGCAGGTGTTTTACTATCATCCCAATAGATTCTTAAGACAACATCTCTCATAACAAAGCTGCCTTTTTCAGTATTTTCACGGATTGTCATCCACATATGTCTAATGATACCTGGACCTTTAATATCCGCAATGACTGTTTCTTCACCCATAGGTAACTTAATGCTTCCACGTCCTTTTCTTGATGGACCTAGGGCACTTGCTTCCATACATGCTTTGCCTTTTTCACCAGTTGGGTTTTCTGGTGATACAGCTCTAGAACGTTCTCCTTTATAAGTCATGATATTACTTAGTAAATTCATAATCTTCTCCTTCCTTTACTGCATGTTGATTGACAGTAATTGAATAATTATTTTTATTGGTAATATGAATGTGCTGATCAGTTACCTTGATATCAAATCTTGATTCACCGATATGGAAATCCTCCCAGAAGAAGTTTCCAATAAATTCCTTAGGATGAATCGTTAAGTGTTTATTTGGTGCATCATAGTTGATTCCTAAGAATTCTGTAATGAACAAGATATAGAAGATACCTGAGGCCCATCCACATTTACCACAGCTGTTCATTCGTGTGACATCTCCAGTAGGTGCCCCTACTTTATAAGGCCACCACCACCAGCTGCCATCTAGATCAGCTAATCTTTCTAATTCTTTAAATCTGCCGTGTTCTCCACTCCAGTTTTCTACATTATCAGCACCATTCAATATTGAAATATATCCAGGAAAAGTGGCTCCAGATTGATTTCCCCACTTAATTCCTCTGCTCAGACAACTATAAGTAGGATTCTCATCACTTGAACTAAATTGTCCATAATGCGTTGTTCTGTCTCCTGCTTCATAGCCATAATAATTCAATAATGTAGTGTCTGATTCTTCACCATCATGCATTCTTAATGTGATAGTACCGTCATGATTCACATCAGTTAAGAACTGAAGTCCTTGATCAAGCATCTCTTTACGATAACACTCATCTGACATATGTTCTTTTGCATCTAGATCAAGTGACGCAATACCTTCTAGAAAAATACGATGACCATTCGTTTCTACAGTCATATATTTCTCTATATCATTTTTGATTGCCTGGGCTTCATTTTCTAGTTCAATCGCATATTCCTTCTCGTCAAAGATTTCAAGTGCAAGTCTTGATAGGGAGCGACATGCACGATATACACAAATGTTTGATCCTGTATGATATGTACCAAGGGAGTAGGCATCTGAAATCCAGATACTGTGGTATAGGTGTGGTTCACCTGGATTTCTAGAAGTAATGACTTTGTTAAGGATTTCCTTCATCTGTTTATATAAACCTTCATTATCTAGAAAGAAATGATGATCACCAAAATAATCATAATACGCACCAGAAAGTAGAATCACCGATAGAGAATTACTTAATGAATGGAAGATTCCGCCTTCAAATTTAGTACCTGGGTATTTGATACCATATTGGGCAAACCATTTTATTGTTTTTTTACATAGGTCTGGTTCGGTCATTGTATAAGGCAAGCTAGAATAATACATATCTTTATTCCATATATGAGGAGTAACGGGGTAAGTGCCCCAATTTGAACCAAGTATTTGATTATAACTATTCATGGCAAAAGCACCAGACGCCTGCTGATAGGCTCTTTCAATTAAGTACCCTGCCATTGGATCGTTATCAAAATGGACTTTACCTATGCATTGTTTATAATATTGACGTGCTTCTTCTAACCATTCATCAATACTTCTACTAAACAGTTTCTGTGTATCCTGATATGCATTAGGATCAGTGAAAGCAATCATGAATTCTTTTTGAGAATGAGGTGGTAAAGTAAATGAAATACTGTTGTGAGATTGTGTCTCGCGGCATTCTATTAATACATTTCTTGTATCAGAGTATTTCTTTTTATAAAGAGAAGGGAGTTCTAAGGCTCCTTCTCTTTGCGAGTCACTTTGGTTCTCAATGATAATGGCATACATTAAACTGCTTAATCTTTCTCCATCACGAGTAATAGGTGCACAAGCAATTAAGCTGACTGTTCCCCAGGTAAAATGATGAATACTTCTTGGAAAAAGATTATCTGCAAGATCAGAGATGACATCTAAGTTATCAGATTTCAATTCAGTTTTATTACCGTTCCAGGTAATAGAGATAGAAAGATCATGTTCTTGAACAAAGTCTTTTCCTACCCAGACACCTGGTTTGCTTTCCATGTAGTAGTTGTGATGAAAGAAGGTAAGGTTTTTAATTGTGCCAAATTCATCAAGATTGGCTTGAACTTTTTGATTAGATGAATCAAATGAAAATGTATCATCTGGAAGCTTATTGCGATAATAACTGATTGCATTGTCTGTACTATAGATTCCATTCTTGATTCTTAACATATAGAATGGATTGCATTTCATTGTATTCAAAGCGACCCTCCTGTGGTATTTATTAACAAATACCTAATAGTGATAAAACGATTCCTAGTGCAACAATTCCGAAGATGATTGCGATAACGTTGACTTTCTTATTTAATAGCTTATAGCAGCCAAATGTCATTAATAATGGAACGATACCTTTAAAGATACTATCAAGAGCTGACTGAACATTCATTAATGACTGTCCCTTCATCTTGAATTCAAGAATTGTCTTAAATACGACTGTCTGGCTAGTCATAGCGCCAACCATAATTAAACCAACAATACCTGCTGCTTTTGTAAGGATTTCAATCATGCCGTTTGCATATAATTTCTCAATATACTTAGCACCTAAAGAGTATCCTAAACATGCACCATAGTATCTGCATAAGAAGTTTGGTACGTTGAATAATACTAAGAAGATAATTGGAGCAAGGATGTTACCAGCATTAGCAAAACCAATAGCAAGACCTGCACAAACTACTCTCCATACACCCCAGAATAATGAGTCACCAATACCAGCTAAAGGACCCATTAAACTTGTTTTAATAGAGCCAATTGCATTAGCATCAAAGTCTGGTTTTTCACTGTTTTCTTTTTCCATTGAACCAGCAATACCCATTACAAATGATGCAAGAGGTACTGTAGTACTGAAGTAAGAGACATGTCTTGCAAGAGCTTCACGTCTTTTCTTTTCATCATTCTTATAGAAATGGTTGATGAATGGAATCATAGCATAACAGAAACCTGCACCACCCATAGTAACTGGGTTAACAGATGCATACATAGCACCTGATCTCCAGAACATCTTTCTGATTAATTTCTTTTCTTCTTTATCAATGTTATTCATTAGTTTCATGCGAAAAAGTCCTCCTCTTCACTGTCATTAGCTGATGCACTTGCAACAGCTGGTTTAGCCATCATATCTTTTAACTGCATATCACGCTGTGCTGTTACTAATGCGATAACAACACCTAATACTGCGATAGCGATGAGTGGTAATTTTAAATAAGCCACTGCAACAAATCCTAAAATATAGTAAATACCAGTTTTCTTATCCCATAACATCTGCATTAACATAGCCATACCTACAGCAGGAAGCATGTTACCAGCAACTGTTAAACCATTCATGATTACCTTAGGAATTGACTGTAAGATTGTCTGCACTACATCAGATCCTAACCATACAGCAAAGAATGGAATTAAAGCATATAAACCATAGTGTAATACCCATAAACCAAAGTGAAGGGCTGTGATTGATTTATCTTTACCTTCTAAAGCTAGCTGTTCAAATTTTGGTGCGAATGGACCAATAACGAATGAGAAAATAAAGTTCATGAACTGAAGACCTAATACAGCAAGTGGGAATACGATTGGAATAATAGTACCAACATTTCCACCCATCTGAATTGTGAAGGCTGTAGCAAGACCTGCAGCTAGAGCTGGTTCAGCAGTACTTGAGATACCTACATTGACAACTCCCATAAAGATTGATTCTAAAGATGCTCCAACTAATAAACCTGTCTGAACATCTCCTAGCAATAAACCAGTAAGAGGTGCAACAACGATTGGTCTACTTAACATGACCATACCGAATAATTCGTGTCCTCCAACGCCTACGAATACTGCCAATGCGACGAAAAATGCGTTTAACATAATAACTCTCTCCTATCTCTTATAAATTTTTTAATACGTTTGTAGCAAGTTTCTTTTCCATTGAAGGTGTACCCTGGAAAAATGTATCTGGATATAATTCAACTAATTCTTTTAATGCTTCTAATTCTTCTTTTGTAAGCATAACTTCCTTAGTTAAAGTAATCTTTTCACCTGAAGTCATCTTTCCAGCGTTACCTAAGTTAACCATTTCAATATTCTTGTATTTCTTACATAAAGTAACAGCATCACGTACTGTTGGCACAAGAACCATTAAGCGCATCTTTTCTGATCTAGGATCATCTAAGATTGATGAAACGCCTTCTACTGATTTAATAATACATTTAATACCTTCTGGCACTGCCATCTTTAATGACATCTTCTGTAATTCGTTTGATGCTGCTTCATCACTTGCAACAACTAAACCATGAAGCTTTAATTCCTTTGTCCAAGTCATAGCAACCTGTCCATGAATTAATCTTTCGTCAACTCTTAAACAAACAATCATTTTCTTTTCCTCTCTTTCTTATAGAAGAAAATCGTCATCGTTTTCTTCTGTGTTGTTTTTTTCAATTTCTACTAAGCATAACTGTTCTCTAGCTTCTTCAATCTTAGCCTTTAAGAACTCGTTAGTAAGTTTTTCTGGAGTCATAGTGACTTCAATAAGAACAGCTAAATTGAATCCTGATACCAAGAAAGTGTTTTCCCTTACACAATATGGAATCATCTTCTGATTTACACTTCCACCCTTAATATCAGTAAAGATAACTACTTCATCTTCCTGTGGAATCTTTGCGAAATATTCTTCAATCTGCTCATTGATAGGTTTCTGTCCATCTACATAAGCTGTAATATAGTCTACGTTATCTACATTACCGATTAAGAATTCCATTGTTGATCTTGCACCTGAAGCAAGTAAGCCATGTGTGGCTATTAAAATATGTCTCATTTTCATATCCCCCCTTACACTTATATAAGTTGCAATTGTCATGCCAACTTTTAAGTTTTCTGTTTTATATTTTCTCCTTTCTTTTTCTTTTCACTTATATATACTGCAATTGACGTGCCAACTTTTAGTATGTATTTATTAATTCTTTTATTTCTTTTTCTTCTGGCATTACTCTTAATGCACCCTTCTTAGTTGTAATCAAAGAAGCTGCTGCATTCGCAAACTGAAGCATTTCTTTTAAATTTTCTTCAGTTAAGTTATCTAAACCATGTTTAAGTACTGCATGAAGTGCACAGGCACCAAAAGTATCACCTGCACCTGTTGTTTCTATAGTGTCCTTATTTAAATAAGGTTCCATAAATACTTTATGATCACCATAGTAAGCAATACTACCGTTCGGACCAAGTGTGACATTGATGAGTTTTGCATGAGTTCTTTCTCTAATGATTTCAATTCCTTTATCATAAACATCAGTACCTGTAAGCCATTCAATCTCATTATCCGCAATCTTTAAGATATCGCATTGTTCAATACCATACCAAATCTGCTTTGCAGCTAATTCTTCACTTTTCCATAAAGGTGGTCTTAAGTTAGGGTCAAAAGAAATAATCTTGTTTTTCTTTTTTGCATAATCAACCATCGCATAAGTTGCAGATCTCACTGGTTCATCTGTCATAGATAAAGAGCCAAAATGAAAGATACGGCAGTTATCAATTAATTCATAATTCACTTCTTCTTTCTTAAGCAACATATCTGCCCCTGGCTTTCTATAAAAAGAAAAGCTTCGGTCACCTGTTTCATCATTGTCTACAAAAGCAAGTGTTGTTTTTGCATCAGGATCTAGAATAAGTCCAGTAGAATCAATCTTCTGTTCTGAAATTGTATTCTTTAATAGTTTACCAAACTCATCTTCTCCTACTTTACCAATAAAAGCAGTTTTATAACCTAATTTTCCAAGCATAGCAAGTACATTACATGGTGCACCTCCTGGATTGGCTTCATAGATACGGTTATTCTGTTCACTTAAACCATTTCTAGTGAAGTCTATTAATAGTTCACCTGTTGCTGTTACATCGTACATAGAATACCTCCATTGTTTATTCATTTATATATACTGCAATTCATATGCCAAGTTTGAGGTATAAATAAAAAAACTCACAGTTTATGCACTGTGAGATGAAATAAAATAAAAAAGTGACGCAACGCAGGCGCTGCATCACATAAAACAAAATGTTTTTGTTCTTCGTCAGTATTATAGATTCTTTTCATATAAATAGTCAATAACATTTATGACAACCCACTCAGAATTACCTCGTATTTGAAGCATGATATTTATGTTTCTACACATTCTAGGATACTCTTATTCTTATAGGCATATCCACTTTATATAGAGATAATAGTTTTCTGACAATTTCAGATAAAAAAAGTAGCCCAACGCAGGCGTCGGGCTACATAAAACATAAATGTTTTTGTTCCTATATGTATTATAGGCTATTTTCAAATAAATAGTCAACTATATTTTTAACAAAATCATAAATTGTGGTAAAAACATTATCACTACTGAAATATTCTTTATTTTTAATCAATCTTCCCTCTATAAAATCTTTAAGTTCAGCAAATATCTTCTTCTTGAATACTTGACTTGTACATATTTCATCAAACAAGAATAAACTTGCCACAAAATCATGAATAACAGGATTAGTCATCTTTTTCTTTCTGTTCTTTTTTGTGATAGATGGAACCGATGCTAATAATGAAATAAGACTTTTATTAACTATAATGGCCTTTTTCTTTTTATCATATAAATGTGTATATGCATAAGGTTTTCTTAAAGTATTCAACAAACAGTTATTATGCGCCGATGCATTCCTAATAAATTTCAGGGACCATATAAGATCACTGGCAACTTCATTAACCTGTTCTGGATATAATGAATACTATAATTCATATAGCTTAATAAAATCACCAAACGATAAAACTTCAATCAAATTCCAAGCAGCCCAATTATTCTCGTATTTATGAATCAAATCTGCACATGCTGAATTATATTTCTTTTGATTGATATGGTCTACCATAAATGGATATTTAGAAAACAGTTCTCTTACAACATGATAGCCATCTTCTTTTTCATTCTTAGTAAGATCATCTATTAGTTTAACCTTTAAGAAATGTTCTGTATGCAATGATATTCTAATGATCAATTCCCTTAAGTACATATCTAGCTTAGATAATTCCACTAGATATGCAAATTCAAGATTAATATATTGATGCTTTGATACATTGTATTCAAATGATTTCTCATAAGATTTCAACTTAAAATAGTACGTATTATTTTGTAGATACTCTCGTGCTTCCTCTTTACTCATAATATTAAATTGAACGTTCTTGTCTTCGAGATTTTTCAATTGCTCATCTATAGAGTATTTAGGTTTCAACACTATTACCCTCCTCATACTTTTTAATTATTTATTCATACTCTTCTTCAACTTCATATAAGCCTCATAAGATGGTGTAGTTCCTTGAAGATATCCACTCTCATAAGCTTCACTCTTCTTAATATCGTTTCTTTTCAAAATAGTACAAAGATTTTCTACAGTAATACCATTACTATTTCTGGTAATAAATATGCTATCATTACGATCATATTCATCCATAAGTTCTGGATAATGAGTAGAAAAGAATAAAACACCACCTTTCTTATTTAACTGACTATCCTTAAAGAAACGCATTAGAGTACTTACTATTTCTTTATTAAAATGATTCTCTATTTCATCAATCACTAAATAACCTCCTTCTCTTAATATTTCTCTTGCTATTGTGAAAGTAACTATTCCTTTAATCGTTCCTGAAGACAAGTAACGTTCTATCTCTACTATATTATTCAAAAGAATTTCTTGTTTTTCTCTAAATTTTAAGTGAATAATTGATTTTTAACTTATTTTCCGATTTAAAAAAGGAGGATTACTCCTCCTTACAATACTTCCCCATTACTACTTATTACATTCTTATACCATTCAAATGACTTCTTCTTAATTCTTCTCATATCCTTTAAGTCATCATTATCTCTATTTACATAGACAAAACCATATCTCTTCTTCATCTGTGCACGACTACTTAAGATATCAATAGGACCCCAAGACAAGTATCCTCTACAATCTACACCTTCTTCTACAGCTTTTTTCATCTCTTCTAAATGTTTTCTCATATAATCAATACGATAATCATCGTTAATAACGCCATCTACTAGTTGATCATCATAGCCATAACCATTTTCTACAATATAGATAGGCATTTCATATCTATCATAAAGTTGTCTTAAAGTAATACGTAAACCAATAGGATCTATTGTCCAGCCAAATTCAGACATTTCTAAGTAAGGGTTCTTCTTGATGACTACATCTTCTACATTAGTCAAACTATCTTCACCATAATGACTAATAGTAGACATATAATAGCTTATTGCAAGAGCATCTGTTTTACCCTTCTTAAGTATTTCAAAGTCTCCTTCTTCTATGACTGGCATTGTACCTTCTAGTTTCATATTTGCTAGGAAATAGCTGTTGTAATGTCCTCTCGCAAAGACATCTAGGAATACAAATGCTTCACTTTGGGCTTTCATAGATTCTAATGTATCTAATGGGTGACATGTTTCAGGATAGCTCTGTACAATAGTGGCCATACCTAAAACATAACCTTCTTTTTGATGGATGTATTCATTAATCAAACTATGCGCGATTAATGTATTATGCATAATTTGATGATCTAGAGTAATAGGGTTTTCTCCTTCAGGACATACAGCCCCAAAGAACATCTTTGGTCCTTTCTGTAATATTCCATTCTGTTCATTAAAGATAATCCAGTATTTTACTTTATCACAATAACGATCTACAATCTTCTTGCATAATTCCACAAATATATCCACTACTTTTCTACTCGCAAAACCATTGTATTTCTCATATAAGAATACAGGCATTTCAAAGTGATATAGTGTAGGAATAGGTTCTATCCCTCTCTTTAGTAGTTCATCAATAAATTCATCATAGAAAGCAAAACCTTCTTCATTATACGTGTTCTCATCACTCATAAGTCTAGACCAGTCTAAAGAGAATCGGTATGCATTAAAGCCTAACTCTTTATATAAGTCAAAGTCTTCTTTGTATCTATGATAAGCATCAATACCATTCTTAAAGTCTGAAAACTTACCAGTGACTGTTAAGTCACATACTGCAGGGACTTTTCCTCCTTCAGTATATCCACCTTCACTTTGATGAGCAGTAACAGCACCACCCCATAAGAAATCTTTTCTTAGCATCTTTCTAACTCCTTTATGTATATTCTTATTTAATTCTATTAAGGCTATACTTGAATTTCAAGGAAGTAACACTTGAAAAGAAATAGTATATATTATTCTAACGCTCATTTAATACGTTTTAACGCTCACTATTTTATTGAGTTTATGGCTTAGTCATACGGTTTTTAACTTTCTAACGCTCATTTAACACTCACGAGTGTTAGAATAGAATATCATCATCCGTTGAATCTGGTATTTCAATTTCTAGAGTCTCTTCTCGAATTCTATAATATTCATCAACAACAGAATCAATAGATTCTCTATCTTCTGCTTTTTCATAAAATTTTATAAGTTTAGCCAACAGATTAAATGTCATAGGCTCATCAACACCATATTCCCTTAAACTCGCTTCATAATTTCTTTTGGCATATTCCGATGCTTTATCATATTGTTTTCTTTCACAATATGTATCGCAAATAAATTCCGCTATCATAATACTGGTAAAATCAGCATCACCAAATATTTCTTTACACTCATTATAATCTTGTATAAGTTCTTCTAATGTTTTCTTTTCTTTCATTGGTGTATCTCCTTATTCTTTTTTATTTTCTCTTATTGGTTTCATTATGTAAATAAGAATCAAACATAAGGTGTTCTCAAATTTGAACACCATTGTGATTTTAATAATTAGTGTTCTCAATTTTGAACACCGCTGTAATTTTACGTATTAGTGTTCTCAAATTTGAACATAAAATTGAATCAACCAAGACAGTATGATATAATTTATTCAGAAATGAGGTGAGCATAATGATTGAAAGAAAAGAATATCTAAATCAACTACTATCCTGGAAAGATCAAAATATTATAAAAGTCCTGACTGGTATTAGACGTTGTGGAAAAAGTACAATCTTAAAACTATATCAAGAATATTTATTAGAAAACGGTATTGATCAATCGCAAATTATCTCTATCAACTTTGAAGAACTCGAATACCAAGAGTTACAAGATTATAAAAAGCTCTACCAATATATCAAAGATAGACTGGCAAAAAATAAAATGATGTATATTTTTCTCGATGAAATACAAAACGTCCCTTCTTATGAAAAAGTTGTAGATAGCCTTCATGTAAAAGAAAATATAGATATCTATATCACAGGATCAAATTCATATATTTTTTCTGGTCAGCTAGCCACTTATTTAAGTGGTCGATACATAGAAATCCCCGTTCTTCCTTTGTCTTTTAAAGAAATTTATAGTCCTCAATCAAATAAAGAAGAGGCATTTCAGAAGTATATGAAAACAGGCGGTTTCCCTTATATTAATCAAATACAATTGGATAATGAACAGATTAATATGTATCTAGAAGGAATATATAATACCGTGATTGTAAAAGATATTGAAGAGAGAATTAATAGAAAAAACAATGGAAGTGATTCGAAGAATGTAACTGATGTTGCACTACTAAAAGCTATATCTAAATACTTATCAAGTGTTGTTGGAAGCCCTGTTTCCATACGTAGTATTACTAATTATTTTAAATCAAACGAAAGAAAAACTTCACCTAATACAATCAGCAATTATATTGAAGCATTGTGTGAGTCATATCTTTATTATCCTGTTGAAGTGATGGATATATCAGGCAAGGAAGTATTAAAATCAAACAAGAAGTATTATATTGTAGATTCAGGAATTCGCAATTATATTCTTCCAAAGCAATCTTATGATTTAGGATTCACAATTGAAAATATTGTATATCTAGAACTTCTAAGAAGAAGATATATTGTAAATATTGGACGAAGTGGGCATACAGAGGTTGATTTTATTGCGAAAAGAAATGATGTCTATACTTATATACAGGTTACTGCATCACTTGTGGATGAGAATACTTTTAACAGAGAGATTCGTCCTCTAAAACTAATCGAAGACAATTATGAGAAAATAATCCTTACTTTAGATAGATATACACTTGGAAATTATGATGGTATTAAGGTAATTAATATCATAGATTGGTTATTAGAAGAATAGGCTGCAGCGATTAGATTCGCTACAGCCTATTTTTTGCTATTTGAATTCTTCTATATACTTTCTCAAGAATGGAACTACTGTATATCCTCTATTTCTAATAAAGTCCACTGCTAATTGATCAAAGAGAAAATTCTTAAATACTTCATCAAAATCTCCTTCTAACATCATAATTTTTCGAATATGACAAGAATTGATGAGAGTAAACTTCATGGAATCCTTCTTACCAACATAATAGTATAGTTTCTTAGGCTCTTCTTCATCCTTCAAAATATAAATATGTTGGAATACATTGACTACATCACTCTTTAGACATGGATTCAATACTATTTTAAAAGTATTTCTACAATACGCTACAAACTCCTTTCCTAAAGAAGTTACTAAATTAATAAGTGGTGCATCACCTGCTTTAGTTGCTTTTTTAACTACTTCTTGGTATTGATAAGTATCTTTATTCAAACTTTTTAATACACCCTCTACTTCTTCTTTATACTTTGGTTGTGATTGCATAAAAGATTCCAATAAACGAACTAAATCACCCTTCGAGATTTCTTTTTCCTTCTTATATGCGTCTAATCTAAAGTAAAGTTCATCCAAGTCTGGCATAACCTTCATTAAACTGTCACTAATCAAAGCTTGATAGCCTTGAGTAGAAATCAACATTTCTGGTGTATAGACTTCATCGGTATTATTCTTAAAAATAGAATCATAGCTTTGATATACGTCCAATGAATCATCCTCAACCTTATAGAATTCCATGCTGCCATCAGGAAATACTGTCAATACCAAGTATATCCTTTCTTTCTTCCTAGTCTCCTTATTATAGACTAAATCCTGCATTACATATTCTACTGTTTTATCCCATTCCCATCTATATGTAGACAAGCACTTATTTGCAACATCCATCTTTACTATAAGCTCAGTCAAAATCTTATCAACCACATTTTCATTAATATCAATTTCACTACTCTTGGTAATACAGTTTTCATAAGTAAAATGCTGAGTATTCAAATCGTTTGTATGTTGATCAGATAAATTTTCTTTCTTATAGTAATCTTGATCATGAATTAAAACTACATTAAACAGTTTATCCTGACCAAAACTTACATTTTCAATACCCCTCTCTCTTAATTTCGAAACCATCATTGCAACCATCTTTTTTGATAATACATCTTCAACACGATCAATGACATTGATTCCTAAATCATTAAATAGTTTTTCTCTATGTTCTATAGAAATAGTATTTGAATATTTCTTTAAGATATCATCGTATTTCAGTTCTAAAGGAGTGAATTGAACATAATCCTTGAGTTTATTATCAACATCTTTAAAGAATTGATACAACATTCCTTTCTTTGAATTTTCAAAAGCTTGTAAGTCTTTTATATCCAAATCCAGTGCAATGTATTTATTCTTTCTTCCATATATCCCCCTTAACACATAACATTGATCATCACTTCTGTATGAATCAACCTCGCGAAATATATAACCTTCTCCAGACTTGTAATATCGAGATAATTTACGAATCTTTTTTAATACTTTTTCATTATTCGCATAACACTTCAACAATTTAGACAATAGATTATAGGATTCCCCATTGATATTCACAACACATTCTTGTTTACTTGAATCTAAATCACTGATAGTCACACTATATGCTGTTATAACATCTTCTTTAAAAGAATTCTGATTAAAATAGAAACATCTACCTAAGGTATTATTAAACTTCTCGGACAGGTCTATATTTGGAAACATATTGATAAGTAATTGACATAAATCACCTGGACTCATACTTGTATGATTACTTAAATCTATTTCTTCCACAAATACTCCTTGGCCAAAGCTATTTATATGTGATTGAAACTCTTCTAAACGTACAGTTCCTTTTTCAACTAGAATATATGCAATTCCACCTGATTTATAAAATACAGATAAAGCTGGAGAGAATTTATCTCCAATCTTATCCATACTTTCTTTTCTTGCAGCACGTTCTTTCTCGTCATCTCCTTTGTGTTCTTGATAAACCTTATAAACATCATAATCACGAATAATATTGTTGTAGTGAAGATCTAATTTCACTTTGTTTGTCTTAATCATTTTAACAGTCCTCCAAACACATTCTTATTTTATTGATTGCTTTAGGATTAGCATGAAATCCATCGTTTTCTAATAAAGCTGGAATTTCAATAATTCTATTAGATTCTATGATTTTATCCATTTCATTCTCATCAAAAATATTAATTACAATAGCCTTTTTTCCCTCTACTTCATCTAGCTTATTTAGAATCTTATTAGTGATTGTGTTTGCACCATAAGATGAATATCTCCAATGTTTGAAATCGATATAAACCTTCCCACGTTTAAAATCAAAACGTTCAAATTCTTCTATACTAAGTTCCTCTAAATCAATACCTAACTCCTTCTTAATTACAAAACAACCCACAAATTCACCAAGTCTTCCTTTATAAATATTTTGATAAAGTACTGGTGAGAGTATATAATCGTTTTCTTCAAAGCTAGTTGCATAACCATGTTTAATAAATTCTTCTCTTAAACCAGGATAATTCAACATTTTAGAAAGACGCGCATTTTCTTCACTTACTTCATGCAGATTACTGGCTAACCAATCTTGCTTATGTTTACTATTTTGAATTCGTGATATTACTTCTTCCTTTGTCTGATTGAAGAAAACATCTGTATATTCAAAGTCATACATCCCCATGAAATAGTATTTATTAAGAGGCGCTTCTGAATGAATATAGTATTCTCTCACAATATCATTATCCAAGTTAGAACTTGTAGGACATTGAAGACATGTTTCACCTAATTCCTTATAGAGTTCTATTTGTTTCTCTGTCCAATCTCCTGATAAGAACTCATAGATATGAAACTTACCAACACTAGAAATACGACTTGCTTCATTCTCCACATAATCATATGTAGGAACACTTTCTTGTCTTTCTTTTGCATATTCAGCAAGTTTCATTGTTTCTGGAGAAAGAATTTCATTCTCTAATATTGTCGTATCAAAATTATCCACAATATCTCTTGTCACTAAGATATAAATCATCTTGTTCTTATTAAATGATCGAGACAAACGTCCTATAGCCTGAATGATTTGTTTTGTCTTAAATAAACGAATACTTCGACATCCTCTAAGTTCTTGTGTAGAACCTCTAAGCTTTGATTCCTTTAATTTCTGATAAGCTGCCCCAATACATTTATTGAGTGTATGATGAGTGATTTCATTATTCTCATATAGATTTTCTAATTCAATGAGGAAATGAAGTAGGTTTTCTTCTTCAAATCCAGATTCTGTATCCATCAGATTTGTGACCACATTAGTGATATCACCTAAATACATTCCATCAAAATCCTTTTTCTTATTTCTTCCATCTTCTTCATTTGCAAAATCAGTGAGATTTATTGTATCTAATCCATCTGGTAACTCATATGCCATATTTTGTCCAGCACCAATAGTTGCATATGCAGAAATCACAAAGATTTTCTCTCCTTTAGATAAACGTTCCAATATACTCTTCTTATCTTCATCAAAAGATAAACCACTCTTTAATACTTCAACACTTACATTATTCTTATTAAAGCTACATTCTTTGTTAACTATACCAAACAAATCATCAAGTACACTTTTTCTAAACTGACCTTGGTCTTTTGGTAAGGCATTATTTAAACATAAGAACGATTTAATATCAGTATGTAGAATAAAGTATCTATAAGCTTGTGACATTCTTAAATATCTTTGTATCTGATATTTATCCTTAATTCCCTCCTTAATAAATACTTTTGCTGCTTTTGATTGAATCTTAGGGTCTTCAAATACCAATTGAATCATATCTTTAGCACTTGTATCAGTACAATTGATTACTTCTGCAATCTTTACTTTGATTTCTCCAGAATCATATTTTAGATTTAATAAAGAATATGTCTCTGCTATTCTTTGACGATCCTCTTCTTCAAGAACATGAAAGTCATCCCCTAAATTCTCTTTTAGGTATCTTAATGAATAATTAGACAAAACTGAATCAATATTACATGTAGCACTCAACCCAATAACAGTTGCCTTTTTCGCAAGCATCATCAATACATACTCAGCACTCTTATACAAATTAATATAACTGAAAGATGTATTAAAGCTATTATCTTTACTGTTAGTGAATTCAAAAGAACGAATACCACGGTTGTAATAACCATTTGTTTTCTTGAAACGATTATCTGTTTTATCCACCTTTATAGCCGGCTGAATATTGATATCATTATCAAAATATAATATGTCAGACTTAGCTAACTTAAACGTATTATAAATAGAATGAATCGCTTCTTCATCTGTAATATAGTCTTCTTCATTAGCTTCTGAATTATGCTTATCTTTCAGATCTGAAGCTAATTTAATAATATATCGCTTTGTGGAGACCAAATAACCGCTCATATCTCGAATAACAGAAAATAAACTATAAGCATCATTTAGTTTACAAGGCAAATCATGTCGACTATTTTTAATGTCAATTGTCATTTGATTATAGTTTTTATCATAATATACATATGCATTCCTTCTAGACTTATCTTCAAAGTTTGCGTGGAATGTTGAATCACTCATCAAGAAATTACGACTCTTAATCTCTGAGCAGAAATAAGGAAGCTCATCATGACAATTCAATCTAATTTCTAAAGCTCTCTTTCTAATTTGATCAAACTGTTTATCTCCTTCAGGTACTAGGTCCTGTAATCTTTTAGGTGCAATATCTTTCCAATTAATAAATGGATCAGTCATACGATGAACCATAGGAATCAATTCTACTGTTGACCTTAAACTACTCTCTATAATAATATTATTGATTTCATTTTTAGTTGCATCTACTTCATCAATAAAAAGAATACTGTTATCAATAATATTTGATTCTGAGAATCTATACTTCTTCACATAAATAGGATCTATAGAAGCAAAGAATCGTTTAACAGACATACAAATGATTTTATAATCCTCTACAAACATCGCAGGATATAAATCTCTTAACCAACTATACTTAGACTTAATGATTCTTTTTCTTTCGTCTTTACTGAATTTCTTAAAGTTAGGAGTCAGTAATTTCTTTCTTATATCTTTTCTAAAAGCTGAATCCGCATTTAATAGCTTATCTTGAGCCACTTTAAATAAATCCGCAGCGAGTGGTGCTTTATCCGAATGTTTTTGAATATACTCAGATTGATATTGATAAGATTTAAGACAGTTCTTAAGGTTCTTATAAGAATCCATCTTCTTATATTCATCAGGAATGATAGTTTCATCAAAATGATGCAGAATATTATCTATGATGCTTTCTACACGTATTACGTGAGATTTGTAATCATCCCCCAATGCCTTTTCTAAATCTTTCATTGGTAAGTTGTTTAGATTATTAGTGATGAATATAAAGTGTTGATTAAATGTTTTATAGTTGTTCTTCATCAATTGTACTGCACTATAGGACTTTGCAGAACCTGTAGGAGTATTCACAAAATACAATCCATTACTTCTTTGATCTAATATTTTTTTTAGTAAATCTTTCATTTATATCACCTCAAACTCATTGTAAGCCATTACATTTTATGAGAATATGAGTTTTTGATATTTTTTTCAGCCCGTAATTTCATTGTATTTATCATGTTTTTTTCTTAAAATATAGTTATATAGAGCCCATAACTAGCGAGGGCTCAGGAGGAAATAGAAAAATGGAAAACATCGAAGTTACATTTTACCTTGATCCAGTGGCTCATAAGAATCTACAAAAAGATAGAAAACTATTTCATATGAGCCCTAAAGAAACTATTCTAATAAAAAGGATCATAGTGAATCATTATCCAAAATATAATCAAGAGACAAAAGAATTACACGATAGGATCAAAGACTCATTTAAAGATCAAGCAAGTCAACCATTAATTGAAGATGCTGTCTGGCAAATAACAAAATATATAAGTGAGAACTCTATTGATAAATCTATTAGCACAAAGGAAAAACGAATTAAAGATAAGATACATTTCAGGGTGAATAATAACGAAAATCAATTAGAATGCGTTCTAGACGCTTGTCCAGTTAATGTATCTAGATCAGAGTTTATTGCAAATATTATCTATTCTTACTTAAATAATCCCCAGTATGAAAGAGAGAGAATAGTATTCAAAGAGGAATTAAAACAATTAGAAGATGCCATAAAAAATAATCAAGCTATAAAAATAAAATCTAAATATGACCGAACTCATAATAGTGATTTCCAAATCATTTATCCAAAAGAAGTATGTTTTTCTAATGAAGAGCTTTTTAATTATTTACTATACAAAAAAATAATTAAAGGAAAAGAATGTGCTAGATCAATCCACTTATACAACATTGATACCATATTTACACTTCCAGAAAATTGTACATTCAGTAAAGAGATACTTAATCGCTTTAAGCGAATGAAACGTAATGGTGCCCAATTCACTATTAATCATAATACTGAATTTAAAATACAATTTACTGAGAAAGGACTAGAACGTTACAATACTCTCAATTATCTTGAGAAACCTGTCGCATTAGATAAAAGTAATGAGGAGACTAGAATCTTTTATTTTGATTGTTCTGATATGCAATTTAGGAACTACTTTGCACATTTCTATGATGAGATGGAAGTATTAGAGCCTAAAGAGATGAGAGAACACCTATTAAGATTAGGTCAACGCATGGTGGATAAATATTCAAAAGATATCTAATTTATAAGAATGCAGGAAAAACCTGCATTCTTATTTTGACCTCTTATGTGATTTTATAAAATTCTTCTTTTCCTCTTACTTCTACAACCTTGTATAATGCCCTGATTTTCTCAATAGTTTTATTTATTTCACTCTTATCCAGCTTCTTCACCGTCTTTAAATAACATCGTATTTTAGAAGCAGCAATCACGTCATTTCCATTATTAAACTCTATAAGCTTTTTCATATCATTATCTATCGGTTTTGTTTTATTTGGAGTAGTCTTCTTTAGAGGTTCACAAAAATAATCAGTTTGTCTTTTTAATAATTGTTTACGTGTTAATGATGGCTCTCTTAGTATAATTGGATATCCATTAGACTTTAAATCCCTAATCATTTCATAATAATCAATATCATTAGATACCAGTATGACCTGCTTAGGATTATATTTACCGAACATATAACCAATATACATAGAGATTCTATTATCCACAAAGTTTGGTCCTACATGCTTAGTTTCTACTATATAAATATCATACCCTTCTAACATATCCCGATATTCTTGTGCTGGTTTTGTAGTGACAAATCCACAAAACAAATAATAAACATACTCTTTGTCTAACAAGTCTGTAGGAATAGCTTGATAGTTTTCAAAATCAACTATGACTATAATCTTAG
>ERZ833515.768-NODE-768-length-26331-cov-4.549018_pt1 | contig 26331 bp, 18 predicted proteins | sample MGYA00519949_ERZ833515 | MGnify/ENA primary metagenome ERZ833515 (study PRJEB31850, sample SAMEA3708741) | human gut metagenome | biome: human gut; feature: human-associated habitat; material: faeces | place: China | collected 2014 ...
TGGTGGAACGATTTTTACCCCACGGAGGAACGATATTTTCCGCATGATGGAACGATTTAAGATTAGCACTCCAGGAACGAAATCCTAATAAATGAGGATTGTCCCTTCCGCAAGAATCCCTTTACTTTGCAGGCGCTAAAAAACCAGTTTATGAATAGATATAGAATTTTGACCGGTATCTTCTGCCTCCTGGCAACCGGCAACGTACTTGCCGAAGAGGCAGACACCTTGAAAGTGGTGGATGTAGAGGAAATAACCGTCATCGCCGCCCCCAAAGAAAACCGGAAACTGCGCGAGCAGCCCGCCGCCGTCACCCTGCTTTCGCAGCAGGACATGCAGAACGCACAGGTGAACTCCATCAAGAATCTGACATCCGTAGTGCCCAATATGTTTATCCCCGACTACGGCTCGCGACTGACTTCGGCAGTCTATATCCGCGGCATCGGCTCGCGCATCAACACTCCCTCCGTAGGACTTTATGTAGACAATATACCTTATATAGACAAGTCAGCCTTCGACTTCAGCTATGCCGACGTAGAGCGCATCGACGTGCTACGCGGTCCGCAGGGCACGCTCTACGGGCGCAATGCCATGGGCGGATTGATTAAGGTGCACACCAAATCGCCCTTCTCCTACCAGGGGACGGACTTCCGCATGGGGGCAGGTACGTACAATGCCTATAATACCTCGCTGACCCACTATCACCGCCTTTCGGAACGGTTCGCCTTTTCCACCGGAGGTTTTTACGATTATCAAGGAGGATTCTTCCGCAACACGGTGAGGGACGAGAAAGCGGACAAGGGGCAATCGGCAGGCGGACGCATCCGCGCCATCTACCTCCCCTCGGACAACTGGAAGGTGGACCTAAACATCAACTACGAATACAGCGACCAGGGTGGCTACCCATACTTCTATCAAGGCAGCCTGGCTCCCGAAGCACAGAGCGAGCCGCTGAAGCCCTACATCGGAAAAATCTCCAATAACGCCCGTAGCAACTACTACCGCAACCTGCTGAACACGGGTCTGAACCTGGAATACCAGGCACAGCACTTCACGTTGAGCATGGTCACCGGCTACCAGTTTCTAAAGGACTGCATGGACATAGACCAGGACTTCACCGCCAACGACATCTATACCCTGCAACAGAAACAACGCTCCCACGCACTGAGCGAGGAAATCATCTTGAAGAGTAAAAGCGGCAGCCGCTGGCAATGGACCACCGGCGCCTTCGGCTTCTACCAATGGCTGAATACGGAAGCTCCCGTCACTTTCAGGGAAGCCGGAATGGGGATGCTGAACCAGATGTTGGGCAGTGTCATCCCATCGCAAATACAAGTAGAGATGGGACCATCCATGAGCATGAATATCCTGCCCTCACTGGGCATCAGCAGCCAGACCATGCCCATCGGGGGCAGTTTCGACACTCCGCTGCTGAATGGGGCACTCTTTCATCAATCCACCTTCAGAGATTTATTCGGGCTGAAAGGAGTGTCGTTCACTGCCGGGTTACGCCTGGATTATGAGCGTATGAAGATGGATTACAACTCCGGCACCAGCCTGGACTACAAGGTGGGCATCAAGGGAGAAATGAAGCGGGGCGACGTCGTCATCCGCGAAATGGAGATGATGCCGGAGACGGCACTGACCGTAGAGTCGCGCTACCAAGGAAACATTGATAAGGATTATCTTCAGCTGTTGCCCAAGTTTGCTTTGCAGTATGACTTTGCGCGAAACAGAGGAAATGTTTACGCTACGGTCAGCAAAGGTTACCGTTCGGGAGGCTACAACGTGCAGATGTTCTCCGACTTGCTGCAATCCAGTTTGAAGAATGACATGATGCGGCAAAGCAAAGAGGCGATTATGCCCAACGTGCCGGATGCCTACAAAGAGCTGGTGGGCAAATACTTCCCCGATGCGGGAGAGAATCCGGATGCAAAATCCGCCACCGTCTACAAGCCCGAACAGACCTGGAACTACGAAATAGGAACACACTTGAATCTGCTGGACGGACGTCTGCATGCCGACGCCGCCATCTTCTGGCTGGAAACCCGCGACCAGCAGATTTCACGCTTCGCCCCAAGCGGACTGGGACGCGAAACGGCAAATGCCGGCAAAAGCCGCAGCCAGGGGGCAGAGGTTGCCTTAACGGCTGCCGTTGCTACGGACTTCACGCTGAATGCAAGTTATGGTTATACCTATGCCACCTTTAAGGATTACATCACCAACGAGAAAGTGAATGGGGAGCTTCAGGAAATCAGCTACAACGGCAAGTACGTACCCTTTGTTCCCAAGCATACCATGAACGTGGGCGGTCAGTACATCTTCCGCATCCGTCCGGGGCACTGGCTGGACCGCATCCAGCTGAACGCTAACTACACCGGTGCCGGGCGCATCTACTGGACCGAGAAGAATACCGTGAGCCAAGCCTTCTACGGCACGCTGAACGGACGTATCAGCTTCCAGAAAGGACATGGACAGATTGATTTCTGGGTGCGCAATGCACTGGACAAAGAGTATGCTTCGTTCTATTTTGAGAGTATGGGGAACGGATTTATGCAGAAAGGACGGCCTGTGCAGGCGGGAATAGAGTTGAGGTGCAGGTTCTGATTGGAGAGCTTTGTCCCTCCGAAAGTAAAGGAAAATAGAAACGGTCGTTCGGGTACTTACACATTGCATACCCGAACGACCGTTTCTATGTTTCTATCTGACAGAGGAGAAGTTATCCTCTATGTACCCAGTTTTCAATTTCAATATTAGGTATTCTTTCCAGATGTTTCTTGTTTTCAGTAACCATTATCATTTGGTTAGCCACCGCTGTACATCCTATAAATAAGTCCAAATCCTCAATGGGAGTTTCTTGACTATATAAGGCAGCCTTACTCCGGGCATAACAACATAAAGCCGAGGACAAAGGTATTACCTTGATATCTTGGCAGAAATCAGTAACAAGCTGCAAGTTTCTCTCCACATTATTACTTCGCTCTGCACCGAACAACAACTCTGCTACCGTAACCTCCGAAATGCAACAATGTTCCCAGCCCACCTTTTCAATATGTTCGTCTACTCCAAATTTCTGACGCATGAAGTGAACACAAATATTAGATCAAGCAAATATCGTTTCATTCGTCAAAGGGGCTAAAGTTTTCTTCTTTTCGAGAAAGGCGTGATGCATATATATCATCATTGATTTCATCAGAATCACGATTGTCCTTCCAACTACCGGCATACTTTGCAAGCATACGCTTAGTCAGCAATTTGCTATCTGCCGCTGTCGGAATGGAATGACTATTCTTATTCAAAACCTCCTTCATATATTTTCTGAGGCTCTCCAATGCAGTACTGCTATTGATATTGACTATCTCACGAATCAACTCCAATTTTCCGGCTTCCAACTCCAAACTACTCATAATCAATTCCTCCTTTTAAAAGTTCAACTACAAAGTTACATTTTCCTACTGAATATGGAAAAGTTACAAAGCTTTTTTATTCATTGATAGCTCCGCAATGTGGGCAGACTCCCTTCTCCCTCAGTTTCTGCCCGCATCTGCCGCAACGATAGCGTGAAGCCAGCAGCGAAATGCGAAGCCTTTTGAGGAATACCCATACAAAAGCGGTCAAAAACAAGTATCCGACGTAGATAGATGTAGTCAGGATAAAGAAGAAATAACAGAAGATGCAGCAGGAGGCCAGCCCCAACAGATAGAATACGGCCGCCGCCGGACTTAACTGGCGAAACAAATCGTCGAGTACCGCCAGCAACACCACTATAAACAGCCAGATACCCATCAGAAAAGCAGAAAGCACAAGCGGTACCTTGAACGGCGACAAGGTAGGATTAAAATAGAAGTGTTGCCACGTCTCCGGTGCAAACACTTGTATAGATTCGTAAATAGTGGCACAGAACGCCATCAGCAGACATAGCAACAACGGATAGAGACTGTCTATATCATTAAAGTACACCATCCTCAACTGCTTGCGTCGAAAAGCCCGGAACAGCCAGACTGCCACAAACAAGGCAAAAATAATGATAAAATAAGAGGCATGGGTATCACTGAACAAGTAGATGGCCTGCGAAATGCTGTCTGTAGGAACAAAGGCATGCATCATTTCGGACTCCCGCAACCAACCCTGCACTTCCTGCGAATGGGCAAGCTTCACCCATACACTATCCACACTGTCGGCAGGATGGATGGCGAACTCGGCAACCACCACGCGGTCTCCCCGATAAAGCATATTATAGCAGTCCTTCACGGGCAGACAAGCCAAATTCACAGAATCTGCCAGCACTTCCAGATTGGTATTCCAAGTATAATGCCGCTCAAAAAGATAGGCCAGCGAATCACGCGTCTCCTTAGACAGATGTTCATCTTCAAGATTAGGACGGGAATAATGGCAGGAAACTAAAGCAATGAAGCATGAAAAATAAAGAATGCAGAATAGGAGGGAACGCAGTGAACGCAAAGGATGTTTGTCCCTGCCCGCTTCCCGGTACCGGTCATTTGCCAGCCTTTCATTATGTGCCCGTTCCTCACTCCTCATTTTCAAGTCTTTATTAGTAATTCCTCATTCTTCATCCTTCATTAAAGCGGCTCTTCATGAGCAATGACTTTCATCTGGCAATTCTTGCAATCAAAAGACAAGCGGAAACGCTTGCCGTCCGTCCCAACCAAATAATAAGGTTCCCTATAAGGAGAATGTCCTTTCTGATAGGTGGGACACCATCCCATACTGAAACGCAGGCAATGTTTGCAGAACATGAGTACAGCATCCGGAACCGCTTGTGCCTCGTAAGCAGGTGCTATGGACGACAACCCGTGCTCACGGTAGAAACTCCGGGCAGCACCGTTCATCACATTACCCAGATAGGTCAGCGAAGTAGCCGGGAAAGCATGGCTGGTCGGTTTCCAAACAGCCAGCTCACGACGATAAGTAACACGCCGAGCCGCAATCAGCTTATCTATCACCTGCCGGCGCCAGTCCGCCACCGCAGAAGCAGGAAGGAACCAGTTAGCAGAAAGATTGAGCCTGATGCCCGAAGCATCTTCAGACAAATATCCTGCTATCTCAAAAGGAGTATTCCCCAACTTACCCAGCTGATTACGCAGATTATCCACCTGCGGTGTACGTGCCAACTCTTTCGGATAAGGGAAAGAGAGCGTCACGCGGTTATCATCCTCGTCCGCAGCCGTCAGGCTAAACCCGAAAGAAGTATCTGACAACTCCCAACAAACACCGATTTTACGTTCGGAGGATTTGCGGGTAAGAATACGTTCAAACTCCTGGTCGAAGTTACGATAAAGTCGGGTACGGGGTTTGATACGAGGCACTTCCCCTGCCGGATAGAGTTTGTTACCATCCACCCGGTTGATGCGGAAACCTTGCAAACGTCCCTGCTCATCAAGAAAACAGACACCGTCTCCGTTGTGGAAAGGCTTTACGCCTGCCACCGTGAGATATCCCCCGCGCTGTTCCTTCAAAGTGCCCATCTCCTCTCCCAAAGATTTGGGCGTATCGAACGAAGTGATCTCCCCTCCCCTTCCTTGCAGGAAATAATGGGTGAAACCGCGGCTGAAACTCTTGTCCAACTGTGGCTGGAAATCGAAACGGCAGGTGCCCGAAGAAGCACGGGCATATTCCTTGCGACGGGCAAAAATGGCATCGAGCTTCCTACGGTAAGCCGCCGTCACATTCTTCACATAGTTCACATCCTTCAAGCGGCCTTCTATCTTCAGCGAAGTGGCTCCGGCATCCAGCAGTTCTTCCAACACCTCGCTTTGGTTGAGGTCCTTCAAAGAAAGCAGATGCTTATTACGCACAATGGTCTTGCCATCGGCATCTACCAGACTGAAGGGTAAACGGCAGAATTGCGCACATTCCCCCCGGTTGGCACTCCGTCCGAAACAAGCCTGGCTGACATAGCACTGCCCGCTATAACTGACGCAAAGAGCCCCGTGTACAAAGACTTCGAGCGGCACGTCGGGACACGCCTCATGGATACCGCGTATCTCCTGCAAAGAAAGTTCGCGTGCCAACACCACCTGACGGAAACCGGCATCGGCAAGGAAACGTACTTTCTCCGGCGTACGGTTATCCATCTGCGTACTGCCATGCAACGGAATGGGCGGCAAATTCAACCGCGTAATCCCCATATCCTGTACAATCAGTGCATCCACACCGATGCGGTACAGCTCCCAAATCATCCTCTCCGTCTCTTTCAGCTCTTCTTCTTTCAGAATGGTATTGACCGTCACATAGATACGGGCATTATACAGATGGGCATGCTCCACCAAAGCGGCAATATCCTCCAAAGAGTTGACAGCAGCCGCACGCGCACCGAACTTGGGTGCACCGATGTATACCGCATCTGCCCCATGATTCACTGCTTCTATGCCACACTCCAAATTCTTGGCAGGAGCCAGCAGCTCTATTTTACGTTGCTTTATCATCGTTTAGTTACGAGTAACTCACCCTATTTCATTAATATTATACGGCGTCTCCTGATATACAAAATAATTCAGCCAATTGGAGAACAACAGATTGGCATGGGCACGCCAACGCACCAGCACTCCTTTGTCCGGGTCATCGTCCACATAGTAGTTACGGGGTATCTCAATGGGCAGGCCCTTATTCAAGTCACGGCGATACTCTGTATCCAATGTCAGCGGGGAGTATTCCGAATGGCCGGTCACGAAGAACTCACGCCCTCCACGGGCCACCGCCATATATACACCAGCATCCTCCGACTCGGAAAGCAGCGTCAATTCCGGAACCTTCTGTATATCTTCCCGGCGCACTTCCGTGTGGCGGCTATGCGGCACATAGAACATATCATCAAATCCACGGAAAATGGGATGCAACGGTTGCAAGGTACGATGTTCAAAGATACCGAACATCTTCTTATCCAGTGCATACTTCGGCACTCCATAATGATGATAGAGCCCTGCCTGCGCCGCCCAGCAGATGTAGAGCGTAGAGGTGACATGCGTACGCGCCCAGTCGAAGATTTCAGTAATCTCATCCCAATAAGTCACCTCCTCAAAATCCATCTGCTCTACCGGAGCACCGGTGATAATCATGCCATCGTACTTTTCACCGCGCATCTTGTCGAAATCCGTATAGAATGTTTTCATGTGTTCTATCGGAGTGTTCTTGGAAGTATGGCTTTTTATCTTCATGAACGAGATTTCCACCTGAAGCGGAGTATTGGAAAGCAGACGCACCAGGTCCGTTTCCGTTGTAATCTTTAGCGGCATCAAGTTCAGAATCACGATACGCAGCGGACGGATATCCTGCTGGGTTGCCCGGGAATTGTCAATGACAAAAATATTCTCCTCTTTCAGCAACTCGATAGCGGGTAGTTTATCGGGTAAATTTAAAGGCATGAGTTTATATCTATGGTTTAACTTATTACTGTCTACGATTTTAGCGTGTAAAGTTAGGCAAAAAATCAGAGTGTGATAAATAAATTATAAAAGTTTTATCGATTTATCCCTCTTCATTTAACACGTTTAATTACATTTGTACCCGAAACCTATTAAAAGTTATTAAAAATAAGATTAAAAAGCACTGCGGCATCAAGCGTGATACTGATAATTAGCATCCAAAAGCGTAAAAGACTTTTCCATACCGGTTATAGCTCTGCTAAATCCACATTTTTAAGACAAGGTTCATTGAGTATAATTGGGAAAGCGGAAAAACCGTTGCCCCACAATAATAATATAATGAAGAAACTTATTCTTGCAAGAGGAGTCTTGGCTGCCTCTTTATTCTGCTGCATGTCCTTAGGGAATACAGCTTGTGTGAACCGGATTGACGAAGAATCAGAAGCGGAAATCGAGGAAGGGACGACACCTATCACGTTCTCTATCAAAATGGAAAAGGCCAGTACCAAGGTCACAAACACCGCCTTTGAAAAAGGAGACAGAATGGGCTTGTTTGCAACCACTTCCTCCGGCTCCATCAAGGGAAAACGGTATATTGACAATCTGGCCCTGGAATATACGGAAGGCTCCACACTAGTTCCCAAAAAGACAGTATTCTATCCGGAAGGAGATGTGTCACTGGACTTTATCAGTTACCACCCTTACCAAACCGAAGGGGTAGCTGCCGGTACACCCGTTCTTCCCGTATCTGTGCAGATAGACCAGAGCAATGAGAAAAACCGCGCACAAAGTGACTTCTTGGTAGCTAAAGCGCAAGGAATCACCAGTAAAACCAAATCTGTAACCCTGGAGTTCCAACACAAGCTGTCCAAACTGGCAATCTCTCTGACACCCGACGCAAGCAACTCTGCCAATGATTTGCTGAAAGCCAATCCGCGTATCATCGCAACCGGGCTCAAGACCTCGGCCGATTATAATCTGGAAGACGGGACTTTCAGTAATCTTACGGGGACACAAGACATCATAGCCTCCGGCGAATGGAGCGTCAAAGACAACAAACTTACCGGCAAGGAATTCATCATCATACCCCAAACGATAAATGATGGCAAGCAATCCTTCATTATGGAGTGGAGCGGACGTATATACAGTTGTGCAATACCCGAAGTGGAAATGAGTAGCAGCACGCAATGTATCATTAACATATCAGCCATGCAGAGCAACAGCAACGTACTGAGCAGTTTTGCCGGAAAAATCAAGGAATGGAGCAGCCTCCCTCCCATCGACACCGACAATATGGAAGATTACACTGCCATACATATCTCCGCTCTCTCCTTTTCTCTTTCAAATGTGTACAGAATTTATCACGAAGGGATACCCATTGCAGAAGTCTGCAAGGAATATCTCAAATCAGCGTCATTGACTTCCAGAGCCGTTATAGCCTATCCCATAGGCGAAAATGAAAAGACCGACCTGAGCAATGGAGTCATCCTACAGCTTGCAGACCGTAAAGACACCATCTGCGGAGGAAGAATAAGCTGGAATACAGACGACTATGGATTTACCTACACTAAAGGGGAATATACCGGCATAGACAAGCTCTATATAGACAATAACCATAAGCTACTTCTGGATAAACCGGAAAACGCCATCAAAGTGAATGTGGCATGCTACACCCTTCGAGACATCAGAAAAGGAGTGTCTACCGAATACCCCATTGTCAAGATTGGAGCCCAATACTGGATGGGTAAAGAGCTCCATGCCACCACCTACCGTGACGGAGCTCCCTTGAAAAAACAGAGTGACTTGGGAACAGACAAAGCCGGATATTACAAGCCGGACAAATATGACATTTATTTTTACAATGGAGAATCCATACTGGCAGGAGAGCTGGCTCCCGAGGGCTGGAAAATTCCATCGGATGCAGACTGGGAACAGCTGAAAAACTACACCGGCAACGATGCCTCCATACTAAAAGCAGGAGAATGGCAGGCAATGGTATCCGGTGAAGTTGCCCCCGTCAACAACCATACCCGGTTCAATGCTTTCCCGGTAGGAATGTGGTACAACAAAGGACACAACAGCCCCAATAAAATGACCGCCTTTTGGAGTTGGGATCATACAAAGCATACCCTTTCGGAAAGCACCATTTATTTTCTCGGCGAAAGCGACGAGTTTGTATCAAGCGCTGCCCATGTCACCGGCAAGCCCTACTATAAAGCTCTTTCCATCCGCTGTATAAAAGAATAGCCGGCAATTTCGGCATTTCTCATTTCTTTTTTGTATTTTTGTTCCCAATGTGCAAGATTTTTGCCAATCGGACAAAGATAACGAAAGAGAAATGAGAGTAATCGACCTGATAAACAGTAACGAAAAAACAGCTTTTTCCTTTGAAATATTGCCACCACTGAAAGGTACGGGCATCGAAAAGCTGTATCAAACCATAGATACGTTACGGGAATTCGACCCCAAATACATCAACATCACCACGCACCGCAGCGAGTACGTGTACAAAGACCTCGGCAACGGATTGTTCCAGCGAAACCGCCTGCGCCGCCGCCCCGGCACCGTAGCCGTAGCTGCTGCCATCCAGAACAAGTACAACATCACCATGGTGCCGCACATCCTTTGCAGCGGCTTCACCCGCGAGGAGACGGAGTACGTGCTGCTCGACCTGCAATTCCTCGGCATCACCGACCTGCTGGTGCTTCGTGGCGACAAGGCAAAGCACGAATCCTCTTTTATCCCCGTGGGCAACGGTTACCACCACGCCGTCGAACTACAAGAGCAAATCAACAACTTCAATAAAGGTATTTTTGTGGACGGCTCCGAGATGAAAGTTACCAATACCCCGTTTTCATACGGTGTGGCGTGCTATCCGGAAAAGCATGAAGAAGCCCCCAACATGGATACAGACATCTACTGGCTGAAGAAAAAAATGGAAATGGGTGCAGAGTATGCCGTGACCCAGCTCTTCTACGACAACCGGAAATATTTCGACTTCGTGGAACGTGCCCGTCAAGCCGGTGTCACCATCCCGATTATCCCGGGCATCAAGCCCTTCAAGAAGCTGTCACAACTCAGCATAATACCCAAGACGTTCAAGGTAGACTTGCCCGAGGAACTGACCCAAGAGGTTCTGAAGTGCAACACCGATGCGGAAGCTCAGCAAGTGGGTATCGAATGGTGCGTGCAGCAGTGCAAAGAGCTGATAGCCCATGGCGTCCCAAGCCTCCACTTCTACTCGGTAGGAGCCACAGACAGCATCAGGGAAGTAGCCAAACAAATCTACTAAACAATAGATAATCGATAGTTGACAATTGACAACTGGCAGTGTCACAAGTAATAACTTATAACTAATTAACCCGTGTTCAGTTTCAAGGACATAATAGGCCAAGAGGCAGCCAAACAAAGGCTGATACAAGAAGTGCAGGAAGGACGTATTCCCCACGCACAACTTTTCTGTGGCCCTGCCGGAGTAGGAAAACTCCCATTGGCACTTGCCTATGCCCGCTACATCTGCTGTCCCAACCGGACGGAAACCGATGCCTGCGGTACTTGTCCCTCCTGCGTGAAATGGAACAAGTTGGTGCACCCGGACGTACACTTCGTATACCCTATCGTCAAGAGTGCCAAAGGGAAAAAGGAAGTCTGCGACGACTATATCGCCAACTGGCGGCACCTGCTGCTGAACAGCCCCTACTTCGGACTGAACCATTGGCTGAACGAGATGGATGCCGAAAACGGACAAGCCATCATCTATGCCAAGGAAAGCGACGAGATAACCCGCAAGCTGAGTCTGAAATCCAGTGAAGGAGGTTACAAAGTCACCATCGTATGGCTACCCGAAAAGCTGCATGAAGTATGCGCCAACAAGCTGCTGAAACTGCTGGAAGAGCCACCCGAGAAAACGATATTCCTCCTCATCTCCGAAGCTCCGGAAATGATACTGCCCACCATCCTCAGCCGCACGCAGCGCTTCAACATTCCCAAGATTGAAGAAGCCGACATAGCCGAAGCCCTGCAGCAGAAGTACGGAGTGCAGCCCCGCGACAGCGAGACGATAGCCCATCTGGCAAACGGAGACTTCATCAAAGCATTGGAGACCATCCATCTGAACGAAGAGAACGAACTGTTCTTCAACCTCTTTGTCAGCCTGATGCGACTCTCCTACCAGCGCAAGATACGGGAAATGAAACAATGGAGCGAGCAGCTTGCCGCCATGGGACGCGAACGGCAGAAGAACTTCCTGGACTACTGCCAGCGTATGACCCGCGAGAACTTCATCTACAACTTGTACCGCAAGGAGATGAACTACATGACGCTGCCCGAACAGAACTTCGCCACCCGCTTCGCCCCCTTTGTCAACGAGCGTAACGTCGTGGGTATCATGGACGAACTGAGTGAAGCGCAGCGCCACATCGAGCAGAACGTGAACGCCCGCATGGTGTTCTTCGACTTCTCCCTCAAAATGATTGTTTTATTGAAACAATGAAAAGTGGCAAGACAATGAAATGCAAAGTATCAAATCGTAAATAGTAAATAGTCAAATCGTAAATAAACAGATGATGGAATTTAAACTACATAATGGAAGCGGAGGCCTGTGCTGCAAGAGTTGCGGCAGGCAGGACAAGCAACTGAACACCTACGACTGGCTGGCCGACATACCGGGCAATGCCGATGAGAGCGAGCTGGTGGAAGTTCAGTTCAAGAACACCCGCAAGGGATATTTCCGCAACAGCAACAAGATACCCCTGGAGAAAGGCGACATCGTAGCCGTAGAAGCCACCCCCGGACATGACATCGGCGTGGTGACCCTAACCGGACGCCTCGTGCCGCTGCAAATGAAGAAAGCCAATATCAAGTCCGAGGCAGACATCAAACGCATCTACCGCAAGGCGAAGCCCGTAGATATGGAGAAGTACAACGAAGCAAAAGCCCGCGAGCACGCCACCATGATACGCTCGCGCCAGATTGCCCTGGACCTCAACCTCAACATGAAGATTGGTGACGTGGAATACCAGGGAGACGGCAACAAAGCCATCTTCTACTACATCGCCGACGAGCGTGTGGACTTCCGCCAGCTCATCAAGGTCCTTGCCGACGCCTTCCGCGTGCGCATCGAGATGAAACAGATTGGCGCCCGCCAGGAAGCCGGACGCATCGGTGGCATCGGTCCCTGCGGACGCGAACTCTGCTGCGCCACCTGGATGACCTCCTTCGTATCGGTATCCACCAGCGCGGCGCGCTTCCAGGACATTTCACTGAATCCGCAGAAGCTTGCCGGACAATGCGCCAAACTGAAGTGCTGCCTCAACTACGAAGTAGACTGCTACGTGGAAGCACAGAAACGCCTGCCCTCACGCGAGATTACCTTAGAGACCAAAGACGGTGAGTTCTTCTTCTTCAAAGCCGACATTCTGAGCAACCAGATAACCTACTCAAGCGACAAGAACATCCCCGCCAACCTGGTGACCATCAGCGGCAGACGCGCCTTCGAGATTATCGGTTTGAACAGACGTGGCATCAAGCCCGACAGCCTGATAGAAGAAACCCATCGTTCCGAACCCAAAAAGCCGGTGGACTTGCTGGAACAAGAGAGTCTCACTCGCTTTGACCGCAACCGGAAAGGCAAGAGTGGCAGTGACGGCAACGGTGGCGAGAACAGCAACAACAGCCGTAACAAGAGAAAGAAAAAGAGTGGAAACGGTCGTCCGCAAGGAGGTGAGCAGCAGGGTGCTCCGCAATCCAACAACCAGAGAGAACAATCCAGGCAAGACCGGCAACCGAGACAGAAACAAGACCGGCAAGCACCCAAACAAGGTGAACAGCAACAAGGCGAACGTCAACAACGGAACAATAACAACCGTCGTCCGCCCCGTAACAATAAGCCCAAACCTCAAGGTGAAAGACCTGCCCAAAATGACAAACCAGCTCAAGAATAGGAATCTCTGCCTGAAAGGTATCATACTACTGTTTGTCGCAAGCCTGCTGAGCGCTTGCGACAAACAGACTGTATACCATTCCTTCCAATCCCTTCCCACCGAAGGCTGGCTGCGCGAAGACACGCTCTCTTTCGACGTGAAGGTCACCGACTCACTGACCTACTACAAACTGTCTTTGGAAGTTCGTAACCGAAGCAACTACCCCTATCAGAATCTACCTCTATCCATCTGCTACACCACCGCAGATTCCATTCCGTCACCCACGGACACCATACAGCTAATCCTCGCGGACAAAGAAGGAATCTGGAAAGGTGACGGCTGGGGAGGTCTCTATCAGACTGCCGTCTCCGCAGGAAGCGTTCGAATCGGCAAACCCGGCACCTACCTCTTTAAAGTGGCCTATACGCTACCGGACGAAAGGCTGCAAGGAATCAATGACATCGGCATCAAACTGAAGAGATAGGAACTCCCTATTGTTCTTTATTACCTTCTTCTAACAACCACCTCAGTCTCCCACTCACGTCTCCTTGAAGCGGAAACGGGCGGGGTATCATAACTTGCCCTCTTACCTCATAGCGTAACGTCTTTTACGCCAGGATGTAACGACCGTTACACCAGCATGTAAAGGGCGTTACAATATAGCGTAAAAGTCGTTACGATACAGCGTAAAGGACGTTACAATGCGGTGTAACGGCCGTTACATTACGATGTAAACAATGTGTAAATGCAATGTAATGATAATCAAGTCCATTCGTATGTCCCACAAGGAAACGGTCATAACTAAATTCGACGATTACGTCCCGCATCAATCCGCAGAAAGATAAACAGCAGGATTGTGAATCCCCAGAGAGAAGAACCTCCGTAACTGAAGAAAGGCAACGGGATACCGATGACGGGGGTCAGCCCCAGCACCATGCCTATATTGATGAATAGATGGAACAAGAATATACTAAGCACAGAATAACCATACACCCGGCCAAAGGGAGATTGCTGCCGCTCGGCCACGACAATCAGCCGTAAAATAAGAATAAGGAACAGTAACAGTACAGCCGTAGACCCTACGAATCCTTCCTCCTCACCCACGGTGCAAAAAATGAAGTCCGTATCTTGCTCCGGCACATACTTCAGCTTTGTCTGCGTACCGTTCAAGAAACCTTTGCCGGTCAGCCCCCCGGAACCGATGGCTATCTTCGACTGGTTCACGTTATAGCCGGCACCAGCAAGGTCCTCTTCCATACCGAGCACCACCTTGATACGTATCTGTTGATGGGGCTCCAGCACTTTATTGAAGAAGTAGTCGCTGGAGTAGAGGAAACCTATCGAACCCAAAGCAAACAGCCCAATCAGAAAATAAGATAAATGGCGCTCGCTTAAAGAAAGAAAGACAAGATACCCGACAACAAGTGCACAAAGCCCCCACTGCACCCACACCAAGTTGAAGGGTACCACGTATTCCGAAATCAGATAAGCCACGAGCAGCACTCCCAGCGAACCGCCGATAATATTCCGCGTGGGTTCCCAACGTTTTTTATAAACCCATACCATGCCTCCGGCAAAAAGCAGTACCATCAGCAGCACGGCAAATTCTCCGATAGGCGTCGGCGTATCGGCAATCATCACCGCATCAAAACGGATACCCACCACGAAGTAGACCACTGCACATATACCCGAGAACAGTACCACGCCCGGCATTCCCTCCCGATAAAGCATCAGGAAAAATGCAGAATACACCAATGCCGAACCCGTCTCCCGCTGCAGGATAATCAGCAACATGGGGAAAAGAATCAAGAAAGCCAGCATAAGGGAGCTTTTCCAGTTCTTCATCGTAAACGAGTAGGCACTCATATACTTGGCAAGCGCCAGCGCCGTGGCAAACTTGGCAAACTCTGCCGGCTGCAAACTGACCGGCCCCAGGATGAGCCACGACCGCGACCCTTTCGTGTCGGGCGCAATGAATATCGTGACAATCAGCAACAGCATCAGCCCTATATATATAAGGTAGGAGAACATGTCATAGAGGGAATCATCCAGCATCAGCAGCACAAACCCCAGCCCGAAGGAACATATAATCCAGACAAACTGCTTGCCGGCACGCGTAGAGAAGTCCAGAAAGTCACGGTCACCATAATCATAACTCGCCCCACAGACACTGAACCAGCCGAATACAATCAGCAGCAGGTAAACGACAATCGTCACCCAGTCCAATGATTTCCATATGCTATCTCTCCTTGTCACCAATTTATTTACGATTTTACGATTTACTATTTACTATTGAAGTCACTCACCGTTCATCCCTAACCCCTAATCCTTAATCCCTAATCATCATCTCTCCTCATCTCCGTAAAGTATCACCCGGTTACTGAATTCTTCCGCCCGTATCTCATTCTCGGGCGACAGCTTTCCATGCAGATACTGGTCCATCATCATGGCACCGATAGGTACGCCATACGTGGCACCGAAACCACCGTTCTCCACATAGACGGCAATGGCTATCTTAGGGTTGTCCATCGGGGCAAAGCCCATAAAGACAGAATGGTCCTTGCCGCGGTTCTGTGCCGTGCCCGTCTTTCCGCAGACCTCCACACCCGGCAGGATGGCTCCCGCCATGCGGCAAGTGGCGCTACCCGTACTTCCGTCTACAGCGGCACGCATGCCTTTCACCACCATTTCATAATATTCGCGGTCGATGGTGGGATAACGGGGATTGCGATAGATGCTGTCCAGTTCATTGTCTTCTATCTCCTTCACGATGTGCGGAGTAATGAAATGCCCCCGGTTGGCAATGGTGGCACCCAGATTGGCTATCTGCAACGGGGTGGCGAGAATCTCTCCCTGCCCGATGGAGATACTAATCACCGTCAGACCGTTCCACGAACCCCGATAGGGCTTGTCGTAGAACTTTGCATTCGGTATCAGTCCACGCTGTTCGCCGGGGAGGTCGGTACCGAGCCGATAGCCGAAGCCCTGCGATACCATGTGGTCTTTCCATACGGTAATGGCATTCTGCGGCGAACCGTATTTTTTATCACCGAACATGCGATACAATCCCCAACAGAAATAGGAATTACAAGAGGTAGCGATGGCAGGAATCAGCGACAGAGGCGAACCATGTCCGTGACATCCCACATGAAGGCCTTTATGATTGAAACCATGCGCACAAGGGAAAGTCGGATAATCTTCGTGGATAATCTCTTCCTGAAGGAAAGTCAGTGCCTGCGCCGTCTTGAAGGTGGAGCCCGGCGGATAAGCTCCCATGATGGCACGGTTCAACAAAGGCTTCCGCTTGTCCATCTGCAGCAGGCGGTGGTTCTTTCCCCGCTGGCGCCCTATCATCAGATGAGGGTCAAAGGTAGGCGAGGAAACCATGCACAGAATCTCACCCGTAGCCGGTTCGATGGCCACAATGGCACCGATTTTGTGTTGAAGCAGCCGTTCGCCCAACATCTGGAGGTCAATGTCGATGCCTAGTGTCAGGTTCTTGCCGGGTACGGAGGAACGGTCCAACTGTCCGTCCATGTAGTGTCCCTGGATGCGCCCGTGAGCGTCACGAAGCAGAATCTCCACCCCCTTCTCTCCACGCAGATACTTTTCATAGGATTTCTCGATGCCTTGCTTGCCTATATAGTCTCCGCGAATATAATAGTCATCGTTCTCAATGTCTTTCTTGGACACTTCGCCGATGTCTCCCAGCAAATGGCCGGCAGAGTTATAGGTATATTGGCGGATAGTACGCCGCTGAATATAGAAACCTGGAAATTTGAACAGCTTCTCCTGAAACACACCGCACTCTTCGGCAGAAAGCTGCGTCATGAACACCTGATGGGTGTATTTGGAATAACCGGGGTTCATCCAGCGGTTCTTGACGTCCTTCATCCGTTTGTCAAACTGCTCACGGGTAATGTTCAAGGCACTGCAAAGGTCGAGTGTATCCAGCTGCGTCACCTCCCGAGGCACAAACGTAATATCATAGGCAGGCTGGTTAAACACGAGCAACTTACCGTTACGGTCGTAGATAGCCCCCCGTGATGGATATTGTATCTTGTTCAGAAAAGCGTTACTGTCCGCGTTCTTCTTGTAGTCATCAGTCATGATTTGCAGGTCGAACAGCCGGAACACGTAAATAAGAACGATGACAATAGCCGCCGCTCCAATTACATATTTCCGCTTTTCCAGTGTATAGTCTTTCATCAATTCCTAATCCTTAATCCCTTTATCCTTTCTTTCTTATTCCCTCAACAGCCATAATGCAGGTCACAGTAAGCAGGGTACTTGCCGCAATTCTCAACAACAGCGTACCAATATGGGCAAAAGAGAAGAATTCGAGGGTAAGCAACAAGCCGTGATGTATCAGCACACTCACAACCAGATATTTCAGGAAAGGAAGAATCCCCATTGTACGGATGGCCGGAACCAGTGTATCCAGCGTGTCACGAGGCACGAACAGCCGCAGGAAAGTGGGGCGCAAGAAAGCCAGCAACACCGTAGCGGCAGCGTTCATCCCCGGTGTGTCGGAAAAGACGTCGACAGCCAGCCCTAAAAAGAATGCCCACAACATCAACGCATTGCGGGGAGTGTCCGACTCAAACTTCAGTATCAAGTAGATATACAGAAATGGAGTGGCATATCCTGCAATATGCACATTGTTCAATATCAGCACCTGCAACAGTACCAAGCCTATGAACCATCCTATTTTATGCAGATAATTAATTAACAACGCTAATGAGTTATAAGTTACGAGTTACAAGTTATTGAGTGTATAAGTTATAAGATATAAAGATGATTAATCCCTAATCCTTAACCCCTAATCCCTAATTTCTTAGTCACTTCTCGTCTGCCCTCGACTCCAATGCCTTTTGTTCATCCTGCCCGTTGCGGGAAATGACGCGCACATTGCTCACCTTTCCAAAGTCCGTAGCCAGCTTTATCTTCAACAGATACGAAAGCCCGTCGTGCGAGTCAGACATGTCATCCACCGTCCCCACCATGACACCTTCTGGAAACACGGTGGAATAGCCGCTGGTCACTACTGTATCTCCCAGATTGAATTCGGCATGCCGGGGCAAATCCTTCAGATAGGCAAAACGGGAATTACCTCCCTCCCACTTCAAATAACCGAAATAATCACTGCCCACAATCTTACAGCTGATGCTTGACTTGCTGTTCAGCAACGGAATGACCAACGAGTAATGGGGAGAGGTCTTATACACAATACCCACCACGCCATTGGCATCTACAACTCCCATCTCAGGACGGATACCTTCTGTTGTTCCACGGTCTAAAGTGATATAATTGTCAGCCTTGTTCAAGCTGTTCTTTATGACATTCGCCTTGAATATCTGATACTCCGTAGGAGCAAGCCGTTCCATGCTGTACAACCTGGCGGAGTCCAATCCTTTCTCCTTCAAGACATTTTCCAGAAACGAAAGCCGCTGCTCCAGCCACATGTTGCGGTCGAGCAGGTCTTCGTTGGCCGTCTTCAAGTGGAAATAGGAAGTGATGCCACCCGATATTTCATAAACCTTCCCCGCCACGCCATTGGCAGAGGTGAAATACACACTCTGCTGGTAATGATTAAAGCGAAATAATAAAATAAAACTGGCAACCTCTAACAGAAGAAAGAGGAACCAGTAATTATATTTAATGAGAAAGTTTAATAAATTTCGCATTACCGCATCAAGAATGAGAAGCGGTCAACGTTCTTCAATGCCACGCCCGTACCTTTGGCAACGGCATGCAAGGGGTCTTCCGCAATGTGGAACGGTATGTTTATTTTATCAGTCAGACGCTTATCCAGTCCACGAAGCAATGCACCGCCACCGGCAAGATAGATACCGTTGTGAACGATGTCGGCATACAATTCGGGAGGCGTATTTTCCAATGCGCTCAAGATGGCTGTCTCAATCTTAGAGATAGACTTCTCCAAGCAATGCGCCACTTCCTGATAGCATACCGGCACTTCCATGGGCAATGCCGTGATGCGGTTCGGACCATGAACGATATAGTCTTCAGGAGCATCCTCACCGAGTTCCGTCAAGGCAGCACCCACATTAATCTTAATACGCTCAGCCATACGCTCGCTGACCTTCACGTTGTGCTGGCGGCTCATGTATTCCTGAATATCGGCAGTCAGGTCGTCACCGGCAATGCGGATGGAGTTGTTACTTACGATACCTCCCAAAGAGATAACGGCAATTTCCGTAGAACCACCACCTATGTCAACAATCATGTTGCCTTCGGGAGCCTCTACATCGATACCGATACCGATGGCAGCAGCCATCGGCTCGAAAATCAAATAAACGTCGCGCCCGCCGGCATGCTCGGCAGAGTCGCGCACGGCACGCAGCTCCACTTCGGTACTGCCCGAAGGAACACCAATCACCATGCGGAGTGACGGAGAGAAAAGACGGTTACGGTTGTTCACCATCTTGATAAGTCCACGCATCATCTGCTCGCAGGCATAGAAGTCGGCAATCACACCATCGCGCAACGGACGGATGGTACGTATGTTTTCGTGGGTCTTTTCGTGCATCATCTTTGCCTTGTCACCCACGGCAATCATCTTATCGGTACGACGGTCCAAAGCCACCACCGAAGGCTCATCCACCACAATCTTGCCATTCGTGGTGATGATGGTATTGGCTGTGCCAAGGTCCATCGCTATTTCTTGTGTAAAGGAGAATAATCCCATTAATATTTACGATTTAACTATTTACGATTTACGATTGATATTCCTCTTGTTTACAATTTGAGATTCAGACTTACGATGTAACTTCAATCGTAAATCGTAAATCGTCAAATCGTAAATCCGAATTAGTGTTTAAAGTGACGGAATCCCGTAGTCACCATGGCGATGCCATGCTCGTTGCAATATTCAAACGAGAGTTCATCCTTGATGCTTCCACCCGGCTGGATGACGGCTGTTACGCCTTCATTGCCGGCAATTTCCACGCAGTCGGGGAAAGGGAAGAATGCGTCACTTGCCATTACAGCGCCATTCAAGTCGAAACCGAAGTTTTTGGCTTTCTCGATAGCCTGCTTCAAAGCATCCACACGGCTGGTCTGACCTACACCACTTGCCAACAACTGCTTTCCTTTTGCCAGCACAATGGCATTCGACTTACTGTTCTTCACAATCTTGTTTGCAAAGAGCATATCCTCAATTTCCTGTGCAGTGGGAGCCTTCGTAGTTACAGTCTTCAATTCTTCAGGAGTTTCCACCTTAAGGTCGCGGTCCTGAACCAATACGCCATTCAGCAAAGAACGGAACTGCTTCTTAGGCAGAGCTGCCGGCTTGCGGACCAGGATAATACGGTTCTTCTTCTGACCGAGGATTTCCAACGCATCCACATCATAATCGGGAGCGATAATCACCTCAAAGAAAATTTTATTGATTTCTTCGGCAGCAGCCTTGTCAATCACGGCATTAGTAATGAGCACACCACCAAAAGCGGATACCGGGTCACCGGCAAGCGCATCGTTCCATGCTTCGAGCACAGTGGGACGTGAAGCCAGTCCACAAGCATTATTATGCTTCAGGATAGCGAAAGTCGTATCCTTGAATTCGTCAATCAAGTCAACGGCAGCATTGATGTCGAGCAGGTTGTTATAAGAGATTTCCTTACCGTGAATCTGGTCGAACATAGCATCAATATTGCCATAGAAATAACCTTTCTGATGCGGATTCTCACCATAGCGTAAAGTCTTCTGGCTGTTGGCAGAACAACGGAAAGCGGAACCTTCCTCGCCATCGAAATAGTTGAAGATGGCAGAATCATAGTGTGAAGACACTCCGAAAGCCTCTTTGGCAAACCAACGGCGTTCTTCGATGGTAGTAGTGGCTCCGTGTTCCATCAGCATGTCGCGGAACGGTTGATATTGTGCTTGCGAAGCGATGATAACCACGTCGTTGTAGTTCTTGGCTGCGGCACGAATCAGGGAGATACCGCCTATGTCAATCTTTTCGATGATGGCAGGTTCTTCGGCACCACTGGCAACGGTAGCCTCAAACGGATAGAGGTCAACAATGACGAGGTCTATTTCGGGGATTTCATATTTTTCAATCTGTTGCATGTCTTGCTCCAATCCGCGGCGGCAAAGAATACCTCCAAAAACCTTCGGATGCAAAGTCTTCACGCGTCCGCCCAGGATGGAAGGGTATGTAGTGAGGTCTTCCACTGCCTTGCAGGGATAACCCAGGGATTCTATAAACTGACGGGTTCCACCGGTTGAGAGGAACTCTACACCTTCTTCATGCAGTTTGGTAATGATTTCGTCCAAACCTTCCTTATGGTAAACAGATACCAGAGCTGTTTTGATTCTTTTTGTTTCAGACATGGATTTGCGTATTAAAGTATGCGTATATTAGTATTTGATGCGCAAAGTTACAAATTTTGTTTATTCATACATACATTCATACACAATAAATTAGGTATAATTAAAAAAGGCGGCATCTGTTTCCAGTCTGCCGCCTTTTTTTAAGGGTTATTTTGTTGGTTTACCAAATAGATACACGTTTTGCTACCGGCAAGAACATCGGGTCTTTTTCTGTCACGTTGAATGCCTCATACCAAGCACCGATTTGCGGCAATGCACCGTTTACGCGCCATTCGCCCAATGAGTGCACATCACTCTTCGTGCGGTTCAGCACTTCTTCGGGACGGATATCATTGGCCCATACACCTGCGTATGCCAGGAAGAAACGTTGTTCGGGAGTAAGACCATCCAGCACCGGCAGCGGATTGGCAGCCGTAACTTTCTTGAATGCCTGATAAGAAACCTGCAGACCACCGTGGTCGGCAATATTCTCACCCAATGTCATGCGTCCGTTGGCATATACGCCCGGAGCAACCTCGATGCTATCGAAGAAGTTCACCATCACCTGAGCACGCTCGTCAAAGTTCTTGGCATCTTCAGCAGTCCACCAGTCTTTCAGGTTACCGTCCTTGTCGTACTGGCGACCCTGGTCGTCGAATCCGTGAGTCATCTCATGACCGATTACCACACCGATGGCACCATAGTTGAAGGCATCATCCGCATTCATATCGAAGAAAGGATATTGCAGGATACCGGCGGGGAAACAGATTTCGTTCGTAGTCGGGTTATAGTAAGCGTTGACGGTCTGCGGAGTCATCAGCCATTCGTCCTTATCCACCGGCTTGCCGGCCTTGGCTATCATTTCGGCATGGCTCCACTCGTTGGCACGTTCCATGTTTGCCCAGTAAGAGTCGTTTTTGATTTCCAGTGTGGAGTAGTCTTTCCAAGTGTCGGGATAACCAATCTTCACATGGAAGGTAGCCAGTTTCTCCAGAGCTTTCACCTTAGTGGAATCACCCATCCAAGCAAGATTCTGGATACGTTCGCCCAGGCTTTCCTGCAAGTTCTTCACCAAAGTCACCATACGCTCCTTGGCAGCAGCAGGGAAATATTTCTCCACGTACATCTGACCTACAGCTTCGCCCAGCGCGCTGCTTACAGTGCTTACCGCTCTCTTCCAGCGGGGCTGCATTTCTTGTGTATCGCTCATGGTGCGGCTGTAGAAGTCGAAGTTCTGTTCTGCCATAGCATCGTTCAGCAAGCTTGCAGCAGAATCAATCAATTTCCATTGCAGATAAAGGCTCTGCTGTTCAATGGGCAGCGTATCCAGAATATCGGCAGCAGCTTTCAGTGAAGCGGGCTGGCCTACGATGATTTCCTTCACATCCTTCAAGCCCATGGCAGACAAATAAGCATCCCAATCGAAAGTAGGATAATTCTTCTTCAACTCTTCCATGCTCATCTTGTTATAATTGGCATGCGGGTCACGCAACTCCGTACGAGAGCGGAAAGCCTTGGCAAGACGTGTTTCCACATCCATCACCACCTCCATACCTTTCTTGGCAGTAGCCTCGTCGAAACCAGCCAACTGATACATCTTCTGTACATGTGTACGGAAAGCATCACGAATTTTGGCAGTAGCCTCATCATTCTCCAGATAGTATTCACGTTCGCCCATGCTCAGCCCGGTCTGATAGGTCTGTACAGCATTCATGCTACTGTTCATTTCGTCAGCGCCAACATACAGCACGTTGTAGGCGATGATACCCTTCTTCTGCATATCGCCCAGCAAGGCATAAAGCTCCTTCTTGTCCTTCAAAGCAGCCAGCTGGTCGAGTTCAGCCTTGATGGGGGCTACACCGTCCTTGTTCAGCTTCACGCTGTCCATTACGATTTTGTACAAGTCACCGATTTTTTGTGCCACGCTGCCGGCTTCGTGCTGGGTGGCGGCAAGCTCTTCAATCAGTCCTTGAATCTGCTTGCGGTTGTTTTCTGCAAGGATAGTAAAAGAACCGTACTGTGAGTATTCAGCAGGAATCGGATTGTTCTTCATCCAACCGCCACATGCGTATTGGTAAAAGTCAGTTCCGGGTAGAGCCGTTGTGTCAAGATTGGCGAGCTGGATGCCTGCTGTAAGTTCAGCCTGCTGCTTGCCGGTGTTGCAGGATGCCGTCATCAGACAGAATGCTGCAATGGGTAACAAATGATTTGCTTTCATAAACATATAAAATATAATAGTTAGTGATTCTCCAACTCTACAGTAGCCGCGTCCCACTCTTCCATCACGCGGTCAAGCTGCTCTTTCAGTTTTTGGTGCTGCTCATAAAGCGACATGTCCGAAGCACCTTCCGGTGTGGCCATCCTGGCCTCAAGAATGGCAATGGCAGCCTCCGTCTGCTCTATCTCCGCTTCACAATCGGCAACGCGACGTTCCAGTTTCTTGAGCTTCTTATTAAGCTCCTTCTGCTCCTCATAAGAGAGTTTGGCTGCCGAGGGTTGAACCGGTTCTGCACCAGCATTTCTCGATGCCGCCTTACCGGCAGTGGGCGAAGCGGAAAGTGAAGGGGATTTCTGTAACTCATTCAGGCTCTCTATCTGCTTCTTTTGCAGGAAATCATAAATTCCTCCCAGATGTTCCTTCACCAGTCCGCCACCAAACTCGTACACTTTAGTCGCAAGTCCGTCCAGAAAATCACGGTCATGGCTGACTATTATCACCGTTCCGTCAAAATCGCGGATAGCCTCCTTCAGTACATCTTTGGAACGCATGTCAAGATGATTCGTAGGTTCGTCGAGAATCAGAAAATTCACCGGCTCCAACAGCAGTTTTATCATGGCAAGCCGGGTACGCTCTCCACCGCTGAGCACCTTCACCTTTTTATCCGAAGCCTCACCGCCGAACATGAAAGCACCTAGAATATCACGGATTTTGAGGCGGATATCCCCTACGGCCACGCGGTCAATCGTATCGAATACAGTCAGGCTCTCATCCAAAAGCTGTGCCTGGTTCTGGGCAAAATATCCAATCTGCACATTATGTCCCAGTGTAAGCTTACCGGTATAATCCGTAATCTCACCCATAATACACTTTACAAGCGTAGACTTACCTTCGCCGTTCTTACCGACAAAAGCAACCTTCTCTCCTCGGTTGATAGTCAAATTCACATCGTGGAAAACAACGTGCCCACCGTAGGATTTCTCCATATCCTCGCAGATAACGGGATAATTACCGCTACGGCTACTGCAAACAAACTTCAGGCGCAAAGAGGAGTTGTCTTCCTCATCCACTTCGATGCGCTCTATCTTTTCGAGCTGCTTGATGCGGCTCTGCACTTGCACAGCCTTGGTAGCTTTGTACCGGAAACGTTCGATGAAATCTTCCGTATCTTGTATCTGCTTCTGCTGATTCTCGTAAGCACGTAGTTGCTGCTCCCGGCGCTCCTTGCGAAGCACCACAAACTCATCGTATTTCACTTTATAGTCGTAAATGCGTCCACAAGTTATTTCGATGGTACGCGTAGTGACATTGTTCAAAAAGGCGCGGTCGTGGCTGACAAGCACCACCGCATTGGCACGGGTGGAAAGGAAGTTCTCCAACCACTGGATACTCTCGATGTCAAGGTGGTTGGTAGGCTCGTCGAGCAGCAACACATCCGGACGGCGAAGCAACAGCTTGGCAAGCTCTATACGCATACGCCAACCACCGGAAAACTCGCTTGTAGAGCGGTCAAAGTCCTCGCGGCTGAAGCCCAGCCCTTGGAGCGTGCGCTCTATTTCGGCACGGTAGTTGGTGCCGCCCATCATCAGAAAACGTTCGTTTTCGTGAGTGAAGCGGTCAATCAGTTTCTGGTAATCCTCGCTGTCGTAATCGGTACGTTCGGCAAGTTGCCGATTCATGCGTTCGATGCCCGCCTGCATCTCAAAAATATGCTCGAAGGCAAGTTCAGCCTCCTGCATTACGGTGCGCTTGTCACTGAGTATCATCACTTGGGGCAAATACCCGATAGTACATTCGCGAGGAACGGCAACAATGCCGGCAGTGGGCTGCTGAATGCCAGCCAATATCTTGAGCATGGTGGACTTACCGGCACCATTCTTGCCGACAAGAGCTATACGGTCTTTCTTATTGATAACATAAGAGACGTCTTCGAACAGAGGAGTGACATTAAATTCTACCTTCAGTCCTTCTACAGATATCATAGTCCTTAATTCCGCAACACTATTATAAAATATTTTTTTTAAGTACCTGAGCAACAAAAAGTTGCTCAGGATTTTGCCATGTCAGAGGATTCACTTAACTTAGTGTTGCAAAAAAATAATCAAACAAAACCTCATCAGGCATGGCAAAAATACAAATAAAATCCGAGAAGCTCACTCCTTTTGGAGGAATATTTTCAATCATGGAGCAATTTGACTCCACATTGTCATCTGTAATCGACTCGACACTCGGTCTAAGGTGTAGCTCGTTCGGTTATCAGTACAGTGAAATCGTCCGTTCCCTCATGAGTATCTACTTCTGTGGTGGCTCATGCATTGAGGATGTCACTACTCATTTGATGAACCATCTCTCGCTCCATCCGACACTTCGTACTTGTAGTTCTGATACTATCCTCAGAGCGATAAAGGAACTGACGCAAGGAAACATCTCATACACATCAGATACGGGTAAGAACTACGATTTCAACACGGCTGAC
>ERZ833515.773-NODE-773-length-26197-cov-145.915156_pt1 | contig 26197 bp, 25 predicted proteins | sample MGYA00519949_ERZ833515 | MGnify/ENA primary metagenome ERZ833515 (study PRJEB31850, sample SAMEA3708741) | human gut metagenome | biome: human gut; feature: human-associated habitat; material: faeces | place: China | collected 2014 ...
TACAAATGCTGCACCTTTTCCTGGTTTAACATGCTGAAATTCGATAATCTGATAGATGTTTCCCTCGAACTCGATAGTAACACCGTTTCTGAAATCTCCTGCTGAAATCATTAGTTACTTCCTCCTTAAATCGTGCGAGCCTAAGCTCTCTCATTCGTCCATTTTACAATAAAAAACAATACATTTCAAGTATTTATTTTCTATTGCATGAATTTGTATTGGTTTTATATTAGTTTCTTGCCTCGATATCCGATATCATAGCTATTCTCTTTGCGTGTCTGCCGCCCTCAAACTCGGCTGTCAGATAAGCCTTTACGATATCCTTTGCAAGCTCAACACCTACAATCCTCTCACCAAAGGCTATGATATTGGCATTGTTGTGCTGTTTTACAAGGCGTGCTGTGGCTGTGTCTGAGCAAACTGCCGCACGGATTCCGTTGACCTTATTGGCTGCTATTGAGATACCCACACCGGTACCGCATATCAGTATTCCGCAGTCAAACTCGCCTGACGCCACTGCATTAGCCACCTTCTCACCATACTCCGGGTAATTGCAGCTCTCACTTGAATCTGTGCCGAAGTTGGTCACCTCGTGACCCATGCTCTCAACGTACTCCATTATTGTCTTTTTAAGCTCAACTGCTGCGTGATCGTTTCCGATTGCAATCTTCATAATATATATGCCTCCAAATTTTAAATTATTAGTTAAAAATTATTTATTTACTTTCTTTAAATGCCTCTTGTAGCATGCAATTACAGGCTTTTCAATAAAGCGCTTAAGCACAATCTGTATCTCCTCATGCGGGTCAATAGGTGCTACAAGTATTGATCTGATGCCCGTAAGATTGGCTCCGATGATATCCGTAAATATCTGATCTCCCACAAAAAGAGTGTTTTTCGTATCTGTGCCAAGCCTCTCCATTGCTGTACGATAGCCTGATGGCTTGGGCTTTCCTGCCTTGTAGATATACTTTATCCCAACCTGCTTAGCAAAGCTCTTCACACGCGGCTCCTTGTTGTTTGAGAGCACAAGGCACGAAAAACCAAGCTCCTTAAGGTGCTTAAACAAAGCAATCGCCCGCTCATCAGCAGGCGAACCATGAGTCACAAGGGTGTTGTCGATATCAAAAATAATGCCCCTGTAGCCCTCCTTATATAATTTATCAAAATCTATGCTGTATGTCGAGTCAATGTACTCTCCCGGGTATAAAAAACTCATAGTATAAAATTCTCTGTCTCCCTGTTAATCTGTTCATTCAAGGCTGCCTGCTGCATAACGGTGACATCCGCACTGCCAACAAAACGCTGATACTGCTGCAATACCTTATCCTTGTCTAAATCGGATACAGCCTTTGCGACATCAAGTGTGCTGATATCACTGTCAGCACCCTTAAGCTCATAGCTCGCATTGGAATCATATGTATTTGCATAATCAAGCGAGGTAAAGCTCTGCCTTGCCCTTGCAGCCTCATGATCAGCCGTATCATCAGCAATGGATTGCTGTGAAGCTGTGTCATCCACTGCCTGCTTCGAACTCATAATCTGGCTGTTTCTAAGCTCGTTTACCCTTATGGAATTGTATGAATAAAAGCCTTCGCTCGGGCGAATACCGGAAATGTTCATACGCACCTTCCCATCATGTTTTAAATAAATCCTGCTGCCTAAACACTATTTGGTGTCAAGCATCTTTTTAAGCTCTGTCATAAATGTATTGACATCCTTAAACTCTCTGTAAACCGACGCAAACCTCACATATGCTACCGCATCAAGGTCCTTTAATCTGTCCATAATCAGCTCTCCGATGAGTGATGTAGGGATTTCCTTTTCCTCTCTGGCAAAGATTTCTATCTCGACCTCATCTACAAGCTTTGAGATTGTATCTGCTGAAATCGGTCTCTTGTGACATGCAAGAAGCACGCCCTTTTCAATCTTGGAGCGGTCATACTGCTCTCTGTTGTTATCCTTTTTTATAACGATGAGCGGGATTGTCTCCACCTTCTCATATGTAGTGAAACGCTTACCGCAATCATCGCACAGCCTTCTGCGCCTGATAGAGCTGTTGTCATCAGCCGGTCTTGAGTCTATTACCCTTGTGTTGTCACTACTGCAAAATGGACACTTCATGCTGTACCCTCCGTAGGTATCATATAGTATGAAGAAGCAAAATATCTTTGTTTCTCATTATAATACTTCAAATCATCATCTGTATTTAAAAAGACCTATACATATTCTAGTATATATATACTAATTTTCGTTGTCAATATGTTTTGTACTGATTTTGACTTTTTTATAATTTTTTGTATTTATAAAATCATAACAGCTTGCGCCGCATATCAGACTCACATATATTTACCAATATTATATCGGGTCCAATCTTCACAATCTTAACCCATGGAATACAATATTCATAATCCCTGCAAAATATTCCCATATATTTTCCCGGTCCCGGCACGATAATCGCACAGATTTTGCCACAGACCGGGTCAAACTCTAAATCCCGTACGTGTCCGATAAACCTGCCCTCCTCCACGCTCACAACCTCTTTTTCGCATAAATCCAGAAAACGCATAAAACAGACCTCCCTTGGTCTATCTTATGCGTTTCTTTTTGATTTTGTGCTTATAAAAGCGTTTTATTCATAAAATTATACATTAAATCTGAAAAGAATTACATCTCCGTCCTTAACAACGTACTCTTTTCCTTCCATGCCTACGATGCCCTTTTCTCTTGCGGCTGCAAGGCTTCCGTTGTCAAGAAGATCCTGATAGTTGACTACCTCCGCCTTGATGAAGCCACGCTCGAAATCAGTATGTATCTTGCCGGCTGCCTGTGGTGCCTTTGTACCTTTCTTTATAGTCCATGCACGGCACTCATCCTCTCCTGCTGTGAGGAAGGAAATAAGTCCGAGAAGTGAATAGCTGGCTGCTACAAGCTTATCGAGACCGCTTGACTCAACACCTAAATCCTCAAGGTACTCCTTCTTTTCGTCCTCATCGAGATCTGCAAGCTCCTGCTCAATCTGTGCACAGATAACAAATACCTCTGCGCCCTCTTCCTTTGCCATTTCTCTTACCTTTGCAACATGCGGATTGCTTGCGCCGTCATCTGCGAGGTCGTCCTCTGATACGTTTGCTGCGTAGATGGTAGGCTTTGCTGTAAGGAGATTATATCCCTTGAACCAAAGCTGTGCATCCTCATCATCAGGCACTTCAAAGGTTCTGGCCATCTTTCCGTCCTCAAGATGAGCCTTTACTGCCTCAACAAGCTCAAGCTCCTTTGCAAGTGTCTTGTCCATTCTTGCCTGCTTTGCAATCTTTGCAATTCGCCTGTCAAGAATCTCAACATCCGAGAATATAAGCTCAAGATTGATTGTCTCGATATCTCTTGCAGGATCTACAGAGCCATCTACATGGATAATGTTTGTATCCTCAAAGCAGCGCACTACGTGTACGATTGCATCTACCTCACGGATATTTGCAAGGAACTGGTTTCCAAGTCCCTCACCCTTACTGGCTCCCTTCACAAGACCTGCGATATCAACAAATTCGATTGTTGCAGGTGTAACCTTCTTTGTGTGATAGAGCTCTCCGAGCTTTACGATTCTCTCGTCAGGCACTGAAACAATACCTACGTTTGGGTCGATTGTGGCAAAAGGATAGTTTGCTGAAAGCGCTCCTGCCTTTGTGAGTGAGTTGAATAATGTAGACTTTCCGACGTTCGGAAGTCCGACGATTCCGAGTTTCATGGTATATATATCTCCTTTAAATTGATTTCATATGTATTTTGTGTATCGGATGTTTGTTGATACAACTATGTAGTGTACCACATTGCAAGAGATTTGTACATAACCTAATATGCAGGAAGGTTTTCACATTTTTTATTCACTTATCATCTCATCGCACTTAATCTGCTCGATATGTATGGCAAGGTAGCCTGTCTCATTGTCCAAAAACTCATGATTTAAGTCCTTTCCAAGCTCCTTACATATCTCACCTGCCAGTGCGAATGACTCCGGATAATTTTTCTCGATAAACTGATTGAGATCAACCTTTAATTTTTCTCCGGTCGCGGCTCTTGATACCATGTGGCGGATATGGTTCATGAGGCGGTTGTATGCCATAGTAGTGACATCTATGTGCTTTCCAATCTTTTCCTCTATAAATGTGGCGCATTTTCGAACTGCTGCCGCCATCTCCATGGCATCCGATACCTTTGAATTGTTTAAGGATGTATGAATATGAAGAGTAATGTAGCCAATCTCATCATCAATTATATCAATTTGTTTTTTATCCTTTAGTATATGGCGTATATTCTCAGCTATCTTGTACTCCCTATAAAACATCACACGGATGTCATCGTTTAAAGGATTGCTGATCTGTTCTTTGTTTTCCATACGCTTTACAGCAAATGCTATATGATCTGCCATAGGAAACAATATGCTTCTGTCTATATGTCCAAACTCATGCTCTGCATTATCGAGCAGTGTGTTTGCAATCTCAAGATACTCCGGCTCTATGGATTTTACTATGTCCTTTGCCGGACCTCTGTCCCTTGTCTGGGTCAGCTCATACAGTGAATCCTCTTCCGTTGGCTCGACAGACTGTGTAATTTTCTTTCCAAAACCCACACCCTTTCCGACAATAAGATATTCTCTTGCGCTCTTGTCCTTTACCGCAAGCACTGTATTGTGATTTAAGACCTTTGTGATTCTGTACATATCATTCCCCTGACATTTATTAATGTACTCCTGATAATTTATACGAACTATTTATTATTAACATAACCGGACAATTCAATTATCATGAAGTATGAATTACTTCTCGTAGGTGTCAACTGCGTAGAGAGGCTCTCCTGCCTTAATCGGTCCGTCTGTGATGAGGCGGATTTTCTGATTATCTTTTAGCTCTGTGCAGATGACAGGAGTGGTAACTGATGGTGCGTTCGCCTTTAAGTAGTCAAGGTCAAGCTTCATGAGCACATCGCCCTTATTAACATGGCATCCTGCCTCAACCTGTACGTCAAAGCCTTTACCCTCGAGCTTTACTGTATCAATTCCTACATGGATTATCATACCAATTCCTGAGTCGGTTGTAAATCCCAAAGCATGCTTTGTATCAAAAACGAATAAAACAGTTCCATCCTCAGGTGCTACAACCACGCCCTCCTCAGGTGTGACTACTGCTCCGTCACCCATCATTTTGCCGGCAAAAGCCTCATCCGGTGCTGTTGAGAGGTCTGCTGCTATTCCTGTCATAGGGCTTGAGATGATAACTGTGCTTGTCGGCTCTTTGGTGTCAGCAGCGTCCTGTGCTTTATCTGAAACGGTGCTTGAATCTTCTGTTTTTGAATCAGTGGCCGAAGCTGCATTTTCATTCTTTGCTTCATCTGCGTCTGCTGTATTATTTTCTACTACATCGTCCTCGAAATGTTCCTCTGTCACACTCGCAAGATAATCCTCCAGATCTGATTTTATCACTGTTACTCTTGGTCCATAGATAATCTGTACGCCCTGTCCCTTGTGTACGACTCCTGATGCTCCTGTTGATTTAAGAAGCACATCGTTTACCTTTTCAGGGTCAATTACTGTGATACGAAGCCTTGTTGCACAGCAGTCCACATCTGAGATATTGGCTTTGCCGCCGAGACCTCGTGATATGGTCTGCGAAAGCTCGTCTACAGTCGCTTTGTCGTCAGAAGCTTTTGTATCCTTAGCAGCTTTTCTTTCATTTACATCTGCCTTGGTGTATAGCTTTGTCTCTGTATCGTCATCCTCACGGCCCGGAGTCTTGAAATCAAACTTCTTTATAAGGAAGCTGAAAATAAAGTAATACAGTAAGAAATATACTATTCCCACCGGAATCACGAGCATCCAGCTTGTCTTGGCATTGCCCTGCAATATACCAAACAGGAAGAAATCAAGAAGTCCTCCTGAGAAAGTAAGTCCTACCGCGATGTTTAAAATATGCGCTATCATGTATGCGCTTCCTGCGAGCACTACCTGTACTGCAAAGAGAGCCGGTGCTACGAAAAGGAATGAGAACTCAAGAGGCTCTGTGATTCCTGTAAACATACATGCAAGTGTTGCAGAAAGTAAAAGGCTTCCTGCCTGTTTTTTCTTTTCCGGCTTTGCACATTTATACATTGCAAGTGCTGCTCCCGGAAGACCGAAAATCATGAAAATGAACTCTCCCGAGAAATATCTTGTGGCATCGGCACTGAAATGTGCGATGTTTGCAGAGTCAGCAAGCTGTGCGAAGAAGATGTTCTGTCCACCCTCAACCATATGTCCTGCAACCTCCATCGTTCCACCGACTGCTGTCTGCCAGAACGGCATGTAAAATACATGGTGCAGTCCGAATGGAATAAGTGCTCTCTTTATGATACCAAAGAGAAGTGTTCCGAAATATCCTGTTCCTGTCACCACTCCGCCGAGTGCATAGATTCCGTTCTGCACTGTCGGCCAGATAAAATACATTAAGATTCCTACAAAAAGATATACCACTGTTGATATGATAGGCACAAATCTTGTTCCACCGAAAAATGACAATGCATTCGGCAGCTCAATCTTGTAGAAACGGTTGTGCAGTGCTGCCACTCCAAGTCCTACGATAATTCCGCCAAACACGCCCATCTGCAGCGACTGGATACCGCATACTGATGTGATGGTTCCATCAAGCACATCCTTTGCAATGCTTCCGTCTGCAAGGATTTTTCCGGAAATCTTGAGCATCGCATTGATTGATACATTCATAACAAAGTATGCTATGACTGCTGAAAGTGCTGACACCTCTTTTTCCTTCTTTGCCATTCCGATTGCTACTCCGACCGCAAAAATGAGCGGAAGGTTATCGAATATGGCACTTCCGACCGCATTCATGATTACAAGAAGTGCATGGAGTATAGTCTTATCTCCGAGCAGCCACTGTAAACCATAGGTCTCAATTGTTGTGGTGTTGGTGAATGAGCTTCCGAGTCCTAAAAGCAAGCCTGCTACCGGAAGGATTGCGATTGGAAGCATGAAGCTTCGTCCTACTCTCTGCAGGACACCAAAAATTTTGTCTTTCATGAGCTTTTCCTCCTATAAATGCAGGGTATGTACCGATTTGCACCTATCATTCTTTTTTGCTCCAGCGACAAAAAGGAGGCACTTATCATACACTAACCCTGTTAAAAGTTATGTACGACAAATGCCTCCCTAAAAGTAACACGTCTGCTTAAGTTTATATCATAGAAGCCTTATTATTTCAACACAATTTTCCTTACGAGTCTATTTTTTGTTAATCATGCTGTTTTTATACATGTTTTTTTGTGAATTATGTCTAATGTCTTTTTTCTCCAGACGCCTCCATGTTTCCATCACCATAAAGCATTCTTCCCCCGTGATGCCCTCTGATGAATACACAGCCTTTTGTATGATACGCATGTACTCGTCCCAGTGGATTCCGCAATAATCCGGTCCGCAGTATTTTTCCTTCAGGTTAGCCAGATAAAGCTCATCTGTCCTGTTTTTTGAAGGATGTCCCAGTCCTTTGTAGATGCGGTTGTTTATCATTATTGCTGCCCTGCTGTAACGGCCTTTTTTCACCCTTTTTGCAAGTCTTGCTTCCCACAAAATATTTCTTCGCCTTTTGATATAAACTATGATGGCTGTAAGTGCAGTCAGAAAAATCACACAGAGTGAGGTTTTTAAAATCACCGGTGGTATATGAAGTCTCTTTTTTGAGTTCTGAGCATCTGTACGTTTATCCGCACCTGACTGTGAACCATAAGCCTTCTCACTGCCATCACCTGATGTACTGTTTGCTGCAGCTTTTGATGTATCATCTTTTGCTGTGTCATCATTTTCTGCATCTGTATTTTTTGTATCTTCATTTGCTGCATCTTCATCCAGTTTATCTTCATCTGCCGCAGTATCATTCATATGCTCACTATCATTATAAGCAGCACCGGTGTTTGTTTTCTTTCCGTTGACACCAATATAGTCAAACGGATTCTCACCTGTCACATACTCAAAATATCCCGGTGTCATCTCCACCGGAATCCATCCGAAATCATCCAGATATATTTCAACCCAGGCATGCGACTGCGAATCCTTCACCTCACATATATCCTCATCATTTTCACCGGATTTGAAGCTGTCCTCCTTTGCACAGTATCCGCTTACATAACGGCATGGAACGCCCATCTGTCTGAGTATCATCGTGCCAGCCGATGCAAAATGCACACAAAAGCCCTGTCTGCTATTTGAGAGGAAATTTTCAACTACATCCTTACCGCCTGTGGAAGGAGGATTTTTGCTGTACTTAAAATTCTTCGATGTCAGAAACTGCTGCACCAACTGTGCTGCCGCAATCCTGTTGGCATCATTTTCTCTTATATAGCCTGTGTACATCATATTGCTTGTGAGCTGTCCTGTCCTAAGAAGCCACTTTGCATCTTCCGCAACAATCCCGTCACCACCCTGCTTTGCAGTATAGTTTTCCATTACATAATTATTGTATGCCGCATAGAAATCATTGTTGACCTCAAGAGGCTGCTCGGGCTCAAGGCTGGACGTTTCCAGACTACCATCGAAAAAGCCGGGACACGCCGACACCTCGATAGTCTTTGTCCCTTTATCCTTTGTGATAAAAAAGTCTTCGTCAAAATCTATATCACCCTTGGCATCTATACTGTATGGGTCTATACAGTACGGCAAATAGGTATATTTGGTGGAAAGCTTCTCCATCGTGATTGTATACTTTTCGGTGGCCGGATTGGTCTCATCATCATAATAGCCATCAAGCAGCGTGGCTAATCCGATTGTAGTCTGCCAGGCTGTCATCCTTGAAGCATCATGATACTCTTTTTCCATCCCGGAAAAATCAGACTTTTTAATCCATCTGCCATTCTCATAGGTATCACCGTAGAAGCTTCTCAGGTAAATATTAGAAGGCGCTCCTGACTTTGCTTCTACCGTCATCACCGTCTTTCCGCTGTAGCTTGGGTAGTGATTACTAACCGAGCCATCCTGCAAATCAATTCCCAAGCTGAAGAATGATTTTACGCTGCCCTCCAAATCTTTTTGAAAGGCAAGCATCTGCGGCTTTTTATCGGCAAGTGTATCAGCAAGAGGTTTAAACGAAAATACACATATAAAAAGTATTGCTGACACTGCCGCCATATATAAAAACGCCTGTGCTATCCTAAAAACATCATTGCCATGTTCACTGCCATTTACATCATATCCTGCCACTGTGCGTGCGTTGCCATCTGCGATAAGACACCAGAGTGTACACAGCGTGAGCATAACAACCTCGCTGACACTTGGGCTTTTGCCTATGCACAGCTGTACCGCAAGCAGAAGCGTTGGAAATAATGTGAGCATGCGTCTTCTTTTAATTTGAACCGCCAGTGTCACCAGCAAAAGCATAACTATAAACGATACAAAGCCAACAAATGCCCCCGCAAAGGCTTTATCGCCCTTTGGACAGACAAATGAAGTGCCATAGTACACATTTATTATCTCAAGATACCTGCCCTTTACATACAAAAAGCCGTCTTTTATATGCTCTGCAGCCTGCCAGTTTGCAATAAACACTCCAAGCACAAATACAAGCAGCAGCCCCGTATTTATCGCATGGCGCACCCATTTTCTTGTGTCAAGCGATGTAAGCCTGTTTATAAAGCCGCTTATCACCGAAAAAATAAACAGCCACACATACACATAATACGGGCATCTCACATGTGAAACGGTCGTATTCACAACAGACACTGCACACACCGTAAGAAGTACTGCTGCAGCTGCATTGGCAAGTTCAGTAAGCAGGACACCAAGCACTGTAAATACATTATTATAATCAGGCTTTATCTCATTTGTATCAGATCTCTGCCATCTGCTTTTCCTAAATGACAATCTCGTTTTTTTCATCCGCTCTGCCAACTATCTCCTCTCCCCTTTTTATCTGAAGTCTTCCGTCCACGCTAAGCAGACACACAAGCTTTTCTGCCCGGTACTTTTCCTCATACAAAAAAAGTGCATCATTTTTTGTATCCGGCTTTATTTTAAGAAAACTGTTCAAAAATATGTAAAAGCCCTCCTCGTCATCCACTCTGGCTCTCACAATATCGTTTATGGCGGTATCATACCACGCCACATAATGAGAGCATTTTTGATCCATAAGCGAAAAGGAAAGTGAGACAAGAAGCTTCATAAATGCATCCGTCTGTCTGCCCTTCTTTATCCCCTTTAAGTCTGCGACTATGGCCACGGCACATGCCTTTGGCAGGCTGTTTTCCTTTACCATCAGCTCATCAGTCCTTGCAGAAAGCTTCCAGTGCACACTCTGCAGCCTGTCACCGTTTTGAAACTCTCTGACATCAAACAGCTCCGACGGATCATATCCCGGTCTTAAATCATCATAGATATCAGAATCCCCAAAGAAATTTCTTACTCTGTCCGTTATCCTCACAGGAATCTCATCAATCTGCGGCATCACCTCAACATTTGCATATTTTTTAACTCTTTTCGTGACATAAAAAAGCCTCGAAAAATCATATAGCTTTATCCTTACAAGCTCAAATTCATAATTGCCGCATAGGTTCACGCTGTACAAAAAATCACTGCCTCCTGACAGCCATTTTGTACTTTTTTCGCCGGATAAATTATTTTTCACCGTTACACGGTATTTTATACCATTAAAGCCTGCCTCCTTCAGCCGGCAGGAAAGACTCACCCTGATACTCTCGCCCTGTGTGGCGATAGCTATCGGAATATTTATAGCTGCCACTACCCGGTGCGCCTTTACAAGCAATGCTATAAATGTCAGCACCATAAACACACACATAAAGCAGCCAAGCAGTGCCAGCGCAGCATTACCGTATATCATCGACATATAAAAAACTATTGCCGCAGTAATTATTCCTATCAAAAAACTAATCACGATTACCTGCCTTTTTCACATAAGTTGTCGGCTGTTTAACAGCCTTTAGTATCTCATCTATCACTGAAAGCTCTGATACGTGTGATACTCTCGCCTTGGTATTTAGCACGATTCTGTGCTTTGTCACATCCGCAAATACAGAAACCACATCAGATGGTATGACATAGCTTCGCCCACTCAGATACGCATATGCCTTTGCCATCCTAACACACGCAATCGTACCTCTCGGACTCACTCCAAGCTCAATGTACGGACTTGTCCTTGTCGCATCAACCAGATCCACAATGTACGAGTAAATACTGTCATGTATAAACACCTGCTCAACCTCTCCCTGCATCTCAACAAGTCCCTGTGCATTCATAACAGGCTTTATCGTATACTCATCAGCCTTCACACTTTTGCCCTTTGCGATATCCACCTCTGCATCATGTGAAGGATATCCCATGCTCATACATATCATAAACCTGTCAAGCTGTGACTCCGGCAACAGCTGTGTACCGGCGCTACCCTTTGGATTTTGAGTGGCCATCACTATAAACGGCTCCGGGACCTTCCTGCTTGTTCCATCCACAGTGACATTTCCCTCCTCCATAACCTCCAGAAGCGCCGACTGTGTTTTGGGACTTGTCCTGTTAATCTCATCTGCCAGAAACAGATTACACATCACAGCGCCCTCGTGGTACACAAACTCTCCGGTCTGCTTCTGATACATCGAAAAGCCAAGTATATCAGCAGGCAGCACATCCGGAGTGAACTGTACTCTGTGATTCACAAGCGCCATCGCCCTTGAAAAAGCTACTGCAAGCGTAGTCTTTCCCACTCCCGGCACATCCTCAAGCAGTATATGTCCACCTGCCAAAAAGGCAGCAAATGCCTTGATGATACAATCATCCTTGCCCTTTACTGCCTTTTTTACTTCGTCTATCACTAACTGTGCATTATTCATTTGTCTTATCCCCCGGTTAATCATTTTAAACTGCCGATGATCATCTTCATCATCTTATTCATAAACAGCTATATATATTTTACATATTTAGTATCAATATTTCAACTTTTATCCCTTAAATTAAACAATTCTTAAAATTAATCGCCTCTGCCGCTACACTGTTCCGGTGATGACAAGTGTGCTCTCCCCCGGTGTGACAACCCACGCTCCTGTTGTGCTATCCTGTGTGTAGGTTGCAGCCGGAACAGTGATTGCACCTGCCGTGCTCGAAAATGTGCCTGTCGACTCATTGTAAGTGTAATCTGTAGCTGCAGTCCAGGCTGTGCCGTTTAATGCGGCTGTAAGATTGTTCAAAACCGGAGCAAATGTGTCTGTTATAACCACGCCTGTGGTATTGGTTGCCGCAACGCTTCCGTAGTTTTGAATCCTGAAGGTATAGGTCAGTGTACCGTTTTCCGTCACAGGAACAGGGCTTACTGACTTAGTAATTGCAAGATTTGGTGCAGCCTCGGCATTTACTGTCTCTGTTGCTGTGACCGGAGTGATTCCGGTACCGCTAACTGTAGCAGTGTTTGTGACTGCAGCCTCTATGCCAAGAGGAGCATACTCATTTAACGCTGCCTCATAGATGACAGTTGCATTGCCACCTGCAGGGACATTTATGCCTGTGATGCTAAGAGGCGGTCCCTGGGTTACTGCAGGCGCTGCCTGAAGTGTGCCGTTTGTATAGTATTTTACGGTGTTATTCACATAGGTTAATGGTACAAGAGTGTTGGTGTTAAAGGTATAAGCACCTAGATTGTCAGAAAGTGTCAGACCGTTTATCGCGGTATTTCCGGAGTTTACGATACTCACCACATAGGTTATTGTATCGCTTTGATTGTAGGTGTTTTTGACTGCTGTTTTCGTAGCAGAAAGCACCTCCAGTATTTCTCCGACTGCTATATTTGAATTGGCTACATTGTTGCCATAACGAAGCTGTGCCTGATTAGTAAATCGTGCCATATATTTTCCATCCTTTCATATATTCAGGTATGGTTTAATATATGACACAAATCTACAAATGACACAGATTATTTACTGTCCTGTTTATTTTTCTCCACATCAGCCTTTTTGATAAGCTCCAGAAGCTTTTCAAGCTCCTCCTCATCCACGCCGGTGTAGCCTGAAAGCTCACTAAGGCTCGGCTCGAAACCCTTATCGGATTTTAGTTTCTCCACTGCACGGTTTACTAATGAAACCTTTCCTACCACAGTATTCTCGCTCTCATCCTCACCGGTCTGCTCCCTGATACACTCTTTCATAGACTCCTCTATGGCATCCAAAAGCTCTTTTTCCACATCTATCTCATCCCCGCAGCCGCAGAGCTCAGTAAGGCACATGAAAAGTCCCATGTTTCCCTCCTGTACTACGTCCTCAAAGCCCTCTGATGTAACGGCAAGCTTCTTTGCCATGGCAAGCACACTTTTGAGCCAGAAATTTGATATAGTGTGTATCACACTCTCATCACCCGCAAGCAGCTTTTTGTACATATCGTCCTGCTCGGCCTTTGTGTAATCAGGTATCTCTTCAAGCTCCTCAAGATACATCCTAAACATAGGTGAATCCGGGATAAGGCTGTCCTCGTCTATATCAGGCTCAGCTTCATTATCCTGCTTGGCCTTATTATTCTTTCCACCTGCTATGGCATCCATCGAATCTCCTTCTGAGTAAATTACATTGTTTAATGCAACATTTTCAGACGATTCATCCCCATGTAATTCGTCCTCATGTGATTCATCCTCATAATCGCCTGCACTCTCATTCTCCTGCTCATGTGGTGTGATGAGAAATTCAAATACCATATCCTCCTGCGCTTTATTAAGCTCCATATCCTTAAAATAAGACATGATTTCATCTCTGCCAATAGGCTCCGCTGATGTCCTGATAATCTCGGCCACGCTCTGCACTGTCTCTATAAAGGTATTCTGATCTAACATATTTTACACTCTCCTGTCTGATTTCCAAAAAATACGTAACTATATCAATCCCTGGATAAAAATAAACAAAATTAAAAGCGGCAGTATGAACTGAAAATACGGTTTAAGCTTCCTTGAAATCTTAAGTCCTGATCCTGTATTTGCCTCATCTATATACTTATCAAAGCCCCAGCCCCACTTTGTCACACAAAAAAGCAGATAAACCAGTGAGCCAATCGGGAGAAGCAGATTGCTTACCATAAAGTCCTCGCTGTCAAGCACATCCCTGCCTCCTATGAGGTGCAGATTACTCCACACATTGTATCCAAGTACACACGGCATACTTGCAATAAGTATTATCACACCATTTATTAGCGCAGCCTTGTTTCTGGACCAGCCAAACATATCAATGGCAAACGACATGATATTCTCAAATACCGCAATAACGGTTGAAAAGCTGGCAAAGGTCATAAACAAGAAGAAAAGACAGCCCCATATGCGGCCTCCCTGCATATTTACAAACACATTTGGCAAAGTGATAAAGATCAGGCTTGGTCCTGCGTCTACCTCCACCCCATAGCTGAAGCAAGCCGGGAAAATGATAAGGCCTGACATTATAGCTACAAATGTATCAAGAGCACATATTTTGGCACCCTCACCTGCAAGAGTGCAGTCCTTTCCCATATAGCTGCCGAATATCTCCATTGCGGCCACACCCAGACTCAGCGTAAAAAACGCCTGATTCATGGCTGCTGTTATGACATTCTTTATTCCAATTTCAGAGACCGCATCCAGATTTGGAACAAGATAGAATTTCACTCCTTCCAAAGCCCCTGAAAGTGTGATACTGTGCACCGCAAGGACAATGATAAGCAAGAGCAGAGCACTCATCATAAATTTACTGATTTTCTCAAGCCCATTCTGCAGACCACGGCTGCACACCAAAAAGCCAAGCACAACCGTAACTATCATCCAGAAAGCCATCTGCTTGGGGTCTGCAAGCATGTTTCCAAATGCAGCTGCCGTGTCATCAGTATTCATGCCTGATGTAAAATCTCCCTTTAGGAATTTAAAGAAATACGCAACCATCCAGCCTGAGACTGTTGTGTAATACATCATGAGCATGTAGCAGCCAAGCATGGCTATCCATCCGTGAATATGCCATTTACTGCCCTCTTTCTCAAGAGCCTTGTAGCTCATCACAGCACTTTTTCTGCTGGCTCGGCCTACAGCAAGCTCCATCGTAAGCACCGGAAGTCCCATGCATACCAGAAATATAAGGTAAAACAGTACAAAAATACCGCCACCGTTTTGACCTGTCACATACGGAAAACGCCATACATTGCCTATGCCTATAGCGCATCCTGCACTTACCAGTATAAATCCCAGACGTGATTTAAATGATTCTCTTTTCATATTTATATATCTCCTATTGTTATTGCGTTACGTTATCACCCTGCTGTGAGCATTGACTATTGCTTTGTGCTTTATTACTCTCTTCAAAGACTCGCAGCTCCTTTATTGCCTGTCCACCCATCAGATAGAGAATACCTGTATTGAATATAGTCATAAGGCCGATTCCTACATCTCCGAGATCCCAGACAAATGTGTATGCCGCGATACCGCCTACAAACAGCATAACAAGAGCCAGCACCTTGTACATGGTCTGTGAAATCCAGTTATCCCCAAACAGGTACGCAACATTACTCCTTGCATAAAAAAGTATACCAAGGAAGGTGGAAAAGCTGAATAAAAACAATGTGACTGCTATAAAAATAACTCCAAAATCTCCAAGATGATACCTCATAGCTGACTGTAATAAATCCATGCCCTCTTTCCCTGCCACTATATTCTCCGGTGCAGTTAGCATGATCATTGCCGTACAGCTGCAAATCACTATCGTATCTATAAATACACCGAGCGCCTGCGTCAGTCCTGCCTTTACAGGAGTATCGCACTCTGCCGCCGCTGCAGCGCATGGAGCTGAGCCTGAGCCTGCCTCATTTGAAAAAAGACCTCTCTTTACACCGTTCATGAGCACCGCTCCAAAGCCTCCCGCAGCCACCTGCCTGATACCGAAGGCTTCCTCGAATATCCTTGAAAAAACCGATGGCATCATGCCTATATTTTTAATCATGATAAAAATGGTTATGGCAAAATAGCACACCGCCATGATAGGAACAACTATGTCAAGCACCTTTACCGTAGCATTTTTCCTAAGCACTATTACAGCAGCCACTGCCACCAGGATTATTGTAGTATAAATAGGTGGTACGCCAAATGCATTTTCAAAGGATGATGTGACAGAATTGCTGATCACCTGACTTATGCCACACCAGCAGATTAGTCCGGATATAGCAAACAAAACAGCTATAATAACATGTTTTTTCTTTTTGCCTGATTTATCCTCAAAGTAATGGTGTATGTAATACGCCGGACCTCCACGATAGCCTGAGTACAATGGATCAGGCTCCTTGTGAAGCTGTGCCAGTGTAGCCTCCACAAAAGCCGTGGATGAACCTATAATGGCTGTTATCCACATCCAGAAAACCGCACCTGCGCCTCCAACTGATATGGCAGCCACAACACCAACCAGATTACCCATGCCCACTCTCGTCGCCGTAGAGACAATGAGTGTCTGGAACGTGGACAGGCTGTCCTTATTTTCCTTTTTACCTGTCAGCGCCTTTATCATGTCCGGAAACATTCTGATTGGTAAAAGTCTTGTCCTTACAGTGAAATAAATTCCTGTCGGAATCAAAAGAATTATGAGCAGGGAGATTCCCACGCTCCCACCGCCGGGCAGTGGAATGTGTATCAGATCTCCCCACAAGAAAGAATAAACTTTTTCAATAAGTGCTACTATCATAGTAAATATCGTCCCCTTAGTTTTCATTGCTTCAACGCATTGAAGATGAAGCCAGTATTACTATGATACAATATGAGCAGGAAACTTTCAATATATTCTGGTTTTTTCTTTCACAAACAGTAATAAATACACTATAAGTCCCTTGCATATGAGATTATAATTTCTTATAATGATATAGTTGAATATTCAAAAGATATACGCCCTGGGAGATAAATAATGATAAAACTAATAGCAACAGATATAGACGGAACACTTGTAAAGGACGGCTCACTGCTCATAGATCCTGAGTACATGTCTGTCATCGACAGGCTCATAGACAAAGGAATAATATTTGTAGTCTGTTCCGGCAGACAGTTTTCAAGCGAATTTAAGCTGTTTGCTCCGATAAAACACAAGCTTTTGTATATAACAGACGGAGGAACAGTCGTGCGCACTCCAAAGGAAATCCTAAAAACCTATCCTATGGACGAGGATATATGGAAGGGCATGTGCCGGATGGTCCGCGATGAGCTGCCTGCATGCGATTACTTTGCTGCTACTCCTGATTTCTGCTTTGCAGAGGATGGTGGCAGCCCAATCTTTCATCTGCTTCGTGATTCATACGGCTTTGAGATGCGTGAGGTTGATGACATCACAAGGCTTGACAGAAATGACATCATCAAATTCACTGTCTTTCATCCCGACAAATGCGAAGAGCTGTGTACACCGGTTTTCATTCCGGCATGGAATAAAAAAGCTCACCTGGCAGCCGCCGGCAAGGAATGGGTAGACTGCAACGCAAAGGGTGTCAGCAAATGGACTGCTCTCTCATATCTCATAGACAGATTCGACCTGCTTCCTGACGAGGTATGCTGTTTCGGTGACAATCTGAATGATATTGAGATGCTTCAAAATGCCGGTATAAGCTACGCCGTGTCAAATGCCCGCCAGGAAGTTATCGCAGCCGCAAAACACACCTGTGCGCCTTACTGGGAAAACGGAGTACTTAGTGTTTTAAAGTCTTTTTTATAATTTTTTTAATTTTTTAAAAAAAGTACTTGCATTTTTGTAAAACCCTGTGTATAATATCATTTGTCTGTGTGACACAGATATTCACACAGATGTTTGCGCTTCTAGCTCATTTGGTAGAGCACCTGACTCTTAATCAGGGTGTGCAGGGTTCGAGCCCCTGGAGGCGCATTTTTTGTACCCAAATTAATTTACCAACACTTTAAAAGAAGCCGGATTTATTCCGGCTTCTTTTTTACATATCTCTGTTTATATACATCTGTTTTTACTTTTTATTTGTTTTATTATCCAAAGCAGCTTCAATCGCATCAATCACAATCTTAAGAGCCTTGATTCTCGCATATTTCTTGTCGTTTGACTCAAGCACATGCCATGGTGCGTAAGTGGTATTGGTTTTCTTTAGCATCTCATTTACAGCAGTCTCATACAGATCCCATTTTTCTCTGTTTCTCCAGTCCTCATCGGTAATCTTCCATTGCTTTTCCGGAGTATTTTGGCGTTCCTCAAATCGAGCCAGCTGTGTATCCTTATCAATCTGCACCCAAAACTTTATGATGACAGCACCCCAGTCTGACAGCTCCTTTTCAAATTCATTAATCTCGTTGTAGGCACGCTGCCATTCATTCTCGCTGCAAAAGCCCTCCAGTCTTTCTACCATAACCCTGCCATACCATGTCCTGTCAAAAATAGCTATATGCCCGGTCTTAGGAAGACGATTCCAAAATCTCCACAGATAGTGTCTGGCTTTCTCGTTTGGCAGCGGACTTGCAATCGGATGCACCTCAAAGCCTCTCGGATCCAGCGCCCCTGTGATTCTCTTTATATTTCCACCCTTTCCTGCTGCATCCCAGCCCTCATATGCTATGACAACAGGAATCTTTCGCCTGTATAGCTTGTTATGCAGCTCGCTAAGCTTAGACTGCAGGTTTTTGAGCTCCTTTTTGTATTCTTCCTCAGATAGTTCCTTATCAAGTGATATCTCAGAAAGCTTTGGAATCTTCTCAAGCGGGAACACATTCTGTAACAGCGGCACAGCAAGATTACTGTTTTTAAGTGCTGTCTCTATTCCACTAACCAGCGTCTCCAGCACCTGAAGCTCAGCCCATTTTCTATTCTTTGCATCAACTATATACCAAGGATCTGCAGGCGAATTTGTATCATTCAGATATCTGTCAAACACATGCATACACTTGTCATAATGCTTATTCTGCCAGTCTTCATCTCCACTGACACGCCATCTGGTATCCTTATTCTCCTTTAATACCTCAATACGCTTTTTTTGTTCCTTCCGGCTGATTTGGAAGAAAAATTTCATAACAAGATAACCATTGTCAGTCAGCTGTCGCTCGAAGCGCTTCACGCTTTCAATTTTCTTCTTGTACTCCTTCTCTCCTATCTTGTCGTGCAGTACATCCTTTACTACCTCATCCATCCAGCCCGAATCAAGAAACTCAAACTTCCCCTTTGCCGGAATCTTTACAAAATACCGATATAAAAAAGGCTTGCGTCTTTCCTCCTCTGTCGGCTCGTCCATGGTTGCGACCTTGAAAAATCGCGGATCAATATTCTTGATTACCTTACCGAGCACACTGCCCTTTCCTGCAGTACCCCAGCCCTCAAACAGCACAAGTACAGGCAGTCCATGCTCCTTAATCTGCATCTGAAGCACAGACAGCTTAGAGCGCGCTGCATGCAGGCGCTCTTCCAGCTCTTCCTCCTCCGGAATTTGTGGTTTAATCCAGTTTTCTAACACGTAATTACCTCCCAAATATATAATTTCAGCCATAAAACCGCTACATCACTATATTAGTATAGCTTTTTTCAGGCTAAAATACAATCTTCACACTATATTTGTTTCAGGTATGTTTCAGTTCTCTGCTTCTCCAATATTTGTCATTTTAAAGCCCTCCCCGTGCACCTCATGAGACTCAACAACCACAATAAAAGAGTCCGGGTCTGCATCTTTTACGGATTTACGCACCTGGTACATTTCCTTACTGTTGCATGCACACATTACCACCTGAATATCGTCCTGCTTATATCCTCCCTGTGCCTTAAGAATAGTGCTTCCGCGCTGACTGCATTCATCAATTACATCGCATATTCTCTTTCCATTTTTTGTGACGATAAAGGCTACTTTGCCTGAATTCATGCCATATATCATTTTATCAATAACAACCGCAGACAGTATATTCACTATCATGCCGTAAATCATTCCGTCAATATCCCGAAACAAAAGTCCTCCAACCAGAATAATTCCGACATCAGTAAGAAAAGAGATGTTGCCCATCGATAAATGAGGCCGCAATGCTTTTACAGCCATGATGATAAAATCAGCTCCTCCTGTTGAAGAATTTCTTGTATAAATCATGGCATAACCTATTCCGCAAAATACACCTGTGCACAATGCCGCAAGCAGTCTGTCGCCCTGATACACCGGAAATAACGGCGCAACAAAGTCAACAATAAAAGAAGACAAAAGCATGCATCGTATTGAGCTGACAAAAAATTTTCTGCCCAATAATTTGCAGCATAGTATCGCAACCGGAATATTAAGCAGGACCGTTGATAAACCAATGGAAATATTAAACAGCCGGTATAAAATAATCGAAATACCCGAAAACCCTGTCATAGGAAACTCTGCCTGCAGGGCGAAGTTATATATACCTATTGCATAAAAGATGCTTCCCGCAAGCTCCCACATAATCTGTACCAATAATTCTTTTTTCTTATTCATATTGCATCTATCCTCCAAAATAAATAAGCGCCCGGAAACAAATCTTACAGTGTAAATTACTGCACCTACGATTTGCTCCCAGACGCTTTAACCACTCATCCGGTGAAGAGTGAACGTTTTCTGATGTATGCAATTATTATATTTGAGATGTTAAATTAAGTCAAGCCGGAATCATCAATTTTCCAGGTATCTATTAGGAAGTGATTGGAGAAGCCATAGACTTATACCCTCCATGGATATAGAAGGTGCTGTCATGAAATTCATTGACGCAAAACCACAAAGCACCACACACAGCAACAAAGGTACACTGCCTGCAGTTTCAGCAAACATTGCATCCAACATGGCAAACAGTCCTCTGTCCTTCCACAATACAGTGATTGCAGACCGCAGTATACCACGATCCATATAATTGCAAAGGTCAGCTCGTTTTTCTTATATGCCATATATCGTATTCCGGAATATCATAATCATAAATCACCATGACATAACCAATCACAGTATCATCCTTATAGATTCCAAACGGCTGACATTGATTCCTGTAAACATAAGCCTATGCAAGGCTTCGAATTGGATGGGAAACAAAGCTTTCCTGTCCGTTTGCAAGTTTCAAATTAAATGTTTCCATAAAATTATCTTCTGTAATTTGCCTTAGATATTCCACTGCCACCTCCGTACTACTGCACTCTTTGATAATGTTTCCAGAAGTTGATTGTTTCCTGAAGATCATCTTCACTGGCGAACAGATCCAGCTTCTTCGCAACTTCAACTGCGAAATCGACATATGCATTTGCTCGTGCAGTTATCACATTTTTATCTGTTACCCAATCTTCATCTGAGGAATGGGTTGATTTCACATCGCACAAAATTCCAGCGTGATCCAGCACATCGACTCCTGCACAAATCCCGGCAATCAAAATCTCTCGTTTCATTAAGGCTTGCAGATACGACTTCACCTCTGGAGTTTCAATTTCAGCAATGTTTCCGCCCGGAAGGATAAAACTTCTGATTTGATCTTTTTCAAGTGCTTCTAAAGGCATATCAACATTGACGAAAAAACCTTCCATAGTGCGAACAGGCTTTCCGTCCAATGAACAGAAAACCATGTCGCAGTTTGAAAAGCTCATAAAATAATTAAGTATCACGATTTCATAAAAACAGCTCTTGTCATATACAAGAAACACATCTTTCATCCATATACCTCCCTATTCACTGGCAAATCAGCTTTCTGGGTTCTCCCAAAAGCGTATTGATCGAGACATCAAATTCTTTCGATAATAGCTTAAGTGTATCCGTCTTGGGAATGGTATCTCCATTTTCCCAACGTGATACTGCCTGCCTTGTTACCATAATTTTATCTGCCAGCTCGTCCTGTGACATTCCTTTTTCAGTACGAAGTTTCAAAATAATATTTTTTGTCTCCATCGTCGTCACCTCCATAACCATATCATACAGATAAATTCATGTTCTGAAAAGCAACCTGCTGTTGCCATACTCTATGCCTGTCATCACCAAAAATTCGTCTGGCTTGTTTTTATTGATCCACTTCCATAAAGGATCATATTTGCTCATAATTATCATTCACCTGCTTTATTTACAATTACAAATATCCAATTGATTCTTTGCATGCTTCACACATGTTCTCCAAAGTTTCATTCCAAAATAATCCACAAGAAATTCCGGGAAAGCACTGATAATAAACACTTTATTATTGCCTGCTAAAGCCTGTTCACACATAAAGATATCATGTGGATTTGCTTCATCTAAATACTGTTCATAAGAAATAACTTCCGCATTTCCTAACAGGCATGATATTCTCATTGAAAAAACATTAACGATTTCTTTCCATACATCTATATTGTAATCTCTAAAATGTGGATTCAGTGAATTTCTCGAAGATATATTCTTATATTCAGCAAGATCACTAATTTCTACAAAGCAATTATCTCCATTTCCGCATTTATCTGCTTCAAAATCTCGCAATGCTTCAACCATCGGATAACTGATATATAACTTTCCATTCTCAGTTTCATTATCAAAGCTTTCAAGCATCTGGTTTATCACATCACCGTCATCTGCCTTTCCCAAATTTGTCTGATGTACATCATAATCAAAGAAAAGAAACACCTCCGAAAAATCATCTCTTGATAATCCTTCCAATTGTTCTCTGATTTTCTTATTACTTTCCCTTAAGACCTCAATAATATCTGTGTCGAAATCATCCGCCTTGAGTTTCTTCCAAAGCATATAGATATTTTCTCCGGCCGGAAGCGTAATAATTTTTAAATTTCCCTACTTAAAGAACACTTTTGAAATATTATCAATAACCTGTGGTTCTCTGGCTTCTCCTTCAACTATAAATGCCTTATAGTCCTTATCTGCCATTAAACGCACCTGCCTTATACATTTTCTGAAGATTATGAGCCTGACGAAGCTCCTTTTCTGTCAGCTCTGAAATTGCATTTATGCTATTATTCTCAAGGAGGAAATAGCAATCTGGTCTGAGTAAATCATTGCTCATAAGGTCTGTGTTGTGTGTAGTTGTAAATACCTGCACATCGCTAATTCTTCTAAGTCTCTTCTGAACTGACTCTGATAATTCATAATGGTAAAATGCATCAAACTCATCAATGAATACAAATGATGCTTTTTCCATACGGATATACCAGTAATAGAATAATGCAAGGGATCTGGTTCCTGTTGAAGCAATCTTGAAGAAGTCAGCATCTTTATTGTCGAAATGACAATATATAGCCTTTCTTCCATCGACCTCGCATCCATATAATTCATAATAGATATCATTTTCTTTTAAAAATTCTTGGAAATCCTTAACTTTGCCACTATTAACAATTCCTTCTGCAATGCTCTCTGATCCGTTCATAAAACCTTCATATCCACGGCTATCAAGTGAATAAAATAAAAGCATCCTCTCGACAAAATCAATAAACTTCTTAAATACCTGATTCTGAACATTATCTGAAAGAATTGAATTACTATTTACATATTTCACTCTCGAGATCGGGCTTTCATTTCTTATTGATGCATTCAAAGTATCTGATCCCTCAAGCAAAGTAAATCCATCTCTTGTCAGGAAGTCAAAGAAAATGACTTCTTTTCCATCAATGGACAAACTTTCACTCTTTAAGGAATTCACATCCATTTTACTGTACTTATATACAACTTCATGTCCATCGAACACGAATGTGTACTCAAACTCCGCAAAAGATTTCCTTCCACTCATATTCAGATAAAAATCATAGCTTCCCAGGAGTTTTTGCTTTTCAGTCAGATGAGTAATGATATCAAAGATAGCCAAACCAAGATTCGACTTTCCACAACTGTTGATACCATATATAATTCCCTTCGTTATGCAGCCATTCTCTATTATTTCAGAATTAAAGCTGTAATTACTGGGTGTTCCTATATCAAATGTGATTTTATCCTTAAATCCTTTGAAATTTTCGACACTAAATTTCTTTAACATGATAATCACCTTCCATTTCTTTTTCTTTATTATATGATTATCTGTAAAAAAGTTCAAGTCTATCCGTATTTTTTTTACGGCAGTATCGAATTTTTGTTTCGAATATCAATCCCACGATCCCAAAAGAGTTTCCGATCTCCCACACAGAAAAGATCTGAAGCTTGCAAAAAAGCAAAATAAAAATCTTGATAAGTTATTTAAGGTAATAAAAAATCTCTATGATAAACTAATCATCCACTTGCGCCTCTTAAAAATAACAAGTGATACAACCAGCCTGAATATTTCTTCCGTGGTAAGCAGCGTGTACACACCTACAATTCCCCACTTAAACACATACGCTGCAAGCAGACACAGTGGGATTCCGATACACCATGTGCCAACAATATCAATCACCATAATGATTTTGGTATTACCGCCGCTTCTTATAATTCCACCGCCAAGTATCATATTTTCCACCTTGATTGGTGCATACAGGGCAAACACAATAAGCAGTATCTTTCCAAGCTCTTTTACGCTGCCATCTACACGATACAGTCCGGTATATACTCCTGCCAGAAGAATGAGCAATGTTGACACGGCTACCGCTCCGGCTAAGCCTGCATACATGATTTTCTTCGATTCTGTGTAAGCCTCATCGTATTCTTTCCTGCCAAGCCTCTTGCCGACCATCACACCTGCAGCCGCCGACAAACCGCTAAGCGCTCCTACGATAAGCCCCTGTATCGGGCAGGTAAGTGTGTACGCCGCCAGGTTTGATGTGCCTAGATGACCATAGACAGCAGACTCTACATTCTGTCCGAGGCTCCACAAAAACTCACTGATTAGAATCGGCATAATCATGACCAGATAATCCTTGATAGTAATTTTACTGAAATGCAATGACCATACCGGTTTATCTCCATCCTTTCTGATGCATAAAATAAATCCTATAACAATAAATATAAGGTTAAACAACTGCGAAATAAGTGTTGCAACCGCAGCTCCCTTTATTCCCATACATGGCAATCCGAATTTTCCGAATATCAGCAGATAATTAAGGCCTGTGTTTACTGCAACTGCCACAAAGCTTGCTAAAAACGGTATTGTGGCATGCTCCTTACAGCGAAGCCATGAGGATAAAATGTTGCTGACTGCCATTGGAATATAGGAAAACGCTACAATCCTGAAATAGACCGCACCGGTATTTACAATACTCACATCCTTTGTGTACAGCCCAAGAATCAACGACGGAAAAACTCCTGCTGCAACCAGAAATAAAGCTGATATCATAATTCCACAAATGAGACTCACATCAAAGCTGCACCATGCCTCTTTTGTATCCTCCGCACCGATAAACTGCGCGATCAGTATACCCGCAACCGTGCTCACTGCACCGATTACCACTGAAAAAATGAGTGAAAAATTTCCACATAGTCCAACTGCCGATATATTGGTCTCTCCCAGCTGCCCTATCATAATCTGGTCTACAATTGAAAAGGATGCCTGCAGCATGCTTTGCAATGTGACCGGAATTGCAATTTTACACAATGATTTCATAAACTTTGACATTATAATTTCCTCGTACTTTCTCTTTTTATTAGCTCAACCGGCAACACGATTTCTGTCTCACATTCCGCACCATCGCGCATTGCCTCAAGGCACTTGATTGCAGTTTTGGCCCTAAGAGGCGCCTCCTGATGAATCGTTGTAAGCGCAGGATTACTTTCCCTGCTTGCCAGGTTGTCATCAAAACCTATTATCTGGATATCCTTTGGAATCTGTATACCTTTTCCCTGCAAAAACCTCATAAACTCAAGTGCATAAAAATCCGATACAGCAAAAACAGCGGTAACATTGCTCTTTATCAGCTCTCTATATTTATCCTCATAAAAGCACATTCTTTCCTTTTCTGTCTTTGGTATTTCCCATCTTAATGTTTCCTGCAATCCAAAGGCTTTGCTAAAGCCCTCAATGCGCTCTTTATCCATGCAGATGAAATTATCCGCTATGCACAATGCTTTTTTATGTCCCAGCTCCTTTAAATATTCCCCTGCCTGATAACCGCCATCATAATGATTGATGACCAGATTGACAACCTTGGAGCATTTTTCAAAATAACCGTCATACACAACAAACGATATCCGCATCTGGTTTCTCAGCTTCTCATAATCGGCTTCACAAAAGCCCATCAGAATCAGCCCATCCATATTCCACATAGATGCAAACACCGGAATCTCACTGATGTCGGATGTCGTTTTTATCATCAGAAAATATCCTTTTTCATTTACCTCATGGGA
>ERZ833515.775-NODE-775-length-26149-cov-12.587491_pt1 | contig 26149 bp, 24 predicted proteins | sample MGYA00519949_ERZ833515 | MGnify/ENA primary metagenome ERZ833515 (study PRJEB31850, sample SAMEA3708741) | human gut metagenome | biome: human gut; feature: human-associated habitat; material: faeces | place: China | collected 2014 ...
ACGCGTAAGGACTCAGTAGGGAATCTCCGTCCTTCAGGGCGGAGAGGATGTCAACAAGAACGCGCCCCCTCAAGGCGGCGCAGAAGCCCGCGCGCCGGGACGGAGGCTCGGAAGCTTCGCCCTCTCGAGCCCCGCGGTCGTCAGCCTTCCCGTTCTGATCGCGCTCGTGCTGCTCCTCGGGGCCATCGTCTTCGGCCTGCGCGGCATCACCTACGGGCAGATGAATGAAATCCGCATCCCTCGCGCCTACACGGGCACGGCCATGTACATGATCCTGTTCGTCGGCTTCTCGCCCGAAGCCTTCATCCACATCCTCTTCGGCCATCTGATGGACCGCATGGGCAACGACGCCCCCCGGTCATATTCCTCATCATGGGCGCATCGCTCCTCATGGGCGCCCTGCTCGTGACGCTGCTCTATACGGGCATGAAGCGGCGTTGGGGGAGGGTCCCCGAGGAGGAACCCGACGGCGTCCGCTGACCGCCGCGCTCTTCACCATTTCCTTCAGGCATGCCGCCTCCCGCAGCCCGGACGCATTTCCCCGGGCCGCGGGATTCTTTTCGCCTGATCGCCTCAAAGCTCGTTGAAGCGCCACGTCGCCCGCACCGAGAGCGTGTGAGAGCGGATGCCGCCGCCCGCCCGCGAGGTCATCCCCGAGAGCTCGAACCGCGTCTCGGGGAACTGCACCACGACCGAACCCCCGGCGCTCACCCTGAAGTGTTTGGGCTCAGGCCCGGGAAGAGAGGAGCGCGCGGCCGTCACTTCGGGGAGCGACAGCGTGAGGGTCGGGCGAGACCCCGTCATCCCCGTGAGGTCGCCCCAGAGCGAAGCTTCGACCCGGGTCGGGAGCCAGTCGCCCAGAAATCCTGAGGCGCTCGGCAGGTCAAACCCCGTGCGGGCGGCGAGTCCGACGGAGGCCGAGAGGGCGCCGCCCCCGGACTCCTCAACCTTGAGCACCTTGCCGCTCACGGCCGTCCATTGGGCCTCGGAATCCTCCCAGCGCCAACCGCGCAGTCCCGCGCGCCCCGCGACCGACCAGGCGTCGCCAGCAAGAAGCGTGCGCTCCCAGGCCGCCCCGGCGCTCCAGAGCGTGCGCTTCACGCCCTCGGCACGCAGCGTGTCGCGCGCCGAGGGCACGGAGAGGCTGTCCGTCGCCTCGCTCCAGGCGAGGTCGAGGAGCAGCCGCCCGTCCCAAAGCGGGTGCGCCGCGAAGAGGGAGACCACCGCCGCCTCGCTCGAGCCCGTGAGGGGAAGGCGGGAGTTCGGCGCATCCGCCCTGAAGTCGTGCTCGATGAAGGCGCCGAAGAGCCCCACCCGCCAGTCGCCGCGTCCGAGAACGAACGCCCCCTGAACGGTCGTGTCGTCCGTGCGCAGGGTCTTGGCGAAGCCCAGGGCGGGAAGCTCCGTTTCGGTGCGCGTTTCGCCCGACTTCGCCTCGATGATCACCGGGATGTTCGTCATCACCGCGGGCATGCTGCGCAGAAACGCGTCCTCCTGCGCGCGCTTCGGCACCGACCCGCGCAGCTCGGCCGCGTCAAGCACGTCGAAGAGCTCGAAGGAGAGTCCCGCCGTCTTCTGTGCGAGCCGCTCGCGGGTGCCCGCCGCGGCCGCAGCCGACCCGAGCTTCACCACCGACTCGGCGACCTCGTCGGCCGTGAGGCTCGATAAGAAGAGCGTCCGGTACCAGGAGGGCGTCGTGACGTCACGGCGCACCTCGTAGATGCCGTTCAGAAAGTCCCCGACGGGTCCGGAGAAGGCGAGGCTCTCCATGCGCACGCCCAGAGTCCCGTCCTCGAGGAGGTAAAGCTCCCCCTCCTTGAAGCTCGAATCCACGCGCACCACCACCGATTCGAGCCCCGTGACGCGTCCCTCGGTGAAGTCCGCCTGCGTGAGCTTGAAGGTGGCCGGGACGTCGTCGTCGCGCTCCTCGCCCGAAGTGATCCAGATCACGGCGCCCGTGTCGAAGTGGGTCCACGTTCCCGCCTCGGTCTTGAGTTTTGCCCCGTCCCCCCGGAGTTCGAGCACCGCTCCGGAGGCGACGAAGAGGTTGGGCGCGCCCGCCGCCGGCGCCGACGCTCCACCCACGGCGAAGAAGTGCCGGTTCGTGATCGCGGCGTCCGACGCGATCAGCAGCCTCCCCAGGTCGGGTATTTCCGTGCTCGGCGAGAGCCCCTCCGCCGCGCCCCAGGTGAAGACGCCGCCCTGCGAAACGCGGACGAAGAGGCGCGCCCCCTCGTCCACCCGTATGGAATTTGCGCTGAAGGCCGCCGGCCGGAATGCGACGACCTCCCCGCCCGCGCCGTCGCCGCCGGGATGGTCCCCGTCGAGGTCGTCGGCGGCGCCCAGCTCGACCCTCACGTCGCCCTTCACGACGAAGTCGCCCGCCTCGAGCAGCATGGGCCGCTCCCAATCCGCGGCGCCGCGGATTTCGACGCGGATCAGTCCGCCCGAGGCTTCAAGCCCCGCCATCGTCATCAGCGCGCCGCCTCGGAGGACGAGCTCGGCCTCGGGGCCGAGCTCGAGGCGCCCGACGTATTCGCCCGACCCGGTGAAGTCGAGACCGCCGAATGCGGCCCCGTCGTCGAGCGTGAGCGTGCCGCCCGCGAGGGTCGTCGTGCCGGCCGCATAGGCCGCGGTCCCGTCGCCCGTGAGCGAGACCGAGCCGCCTTTGAGCGTGAAGTCGGTGGTCGTGAGCATTGAGCCGCCCGACATCGTGAGCGTGCCGTCCTTCGTCACTTCAACGGCGTCGTACGCTTCAAACGCGCCGTCCGTCAGCGCCTCGGCGCCCGTCACCGTCCAGGCCGTCGAGTCGCCGGCCGCCGCCGGGGCCGGCAGATGGACGAGCCCTGCGGCAAAGAGGAGTCCGAGAAGCGCAGGAAGGGGGCGTTGTTGAAGAAGCGGCGTACGCAGGCCAGTGCCGGCGGTCGGCTTGCGGGAGCGGTCGATCGTCATGGTGTCGTTGAGGGTGTGGTGGTGAAACATTGTTTTCTTCACCGGCCGCACCGCCGGACGGGAAGTCCGCGCGGGGGGCCGGGGGAGAAACATTTTCCCGACCGCATGCGGTTTATCCTCCCTACGGAAAACCCTTCCCCCTCACCCCCTGCCGGAGGCGCTCGCCGACCACCTCTTGACGCCTGTTATACGAATTTTCACCAAACACCGTGGGTTTGAATCCCTAGAGGATCAAGTGGAGACGCGCGTTGGATACAAACAAAAAAAACGCCGGCTCCCGAAGGAACCGGCGCGCGGATGCAACACTTTTGCGGCGCGCCTCGAATTGCGAGCGCGCCTTTCAGCCGTCAGTTGCGCAGGCTGTGGATCGGCGCCGGGATGCGGCCGCCCAGCTTCACGAAGCCCGAGGCGTCGCCGCCCGGGACGCGGATGATGCTCGCCTCACCCAAGAGGCCGCCGAAGACGGCGACGTCGCCCACGGTCTTCCCCGGGACGGGGATCACGCGCACGGCGGTGGTCTTGCCGTTGATCATGCCGATAGCCGCCTCGTCGGCGATCATGCCGGAGATGGTCGCGGCGGGCGTGTCGCCCGGAATGGCGATCATGTCGAGGCCCACCGAGCAGACAGAGGTCATCGCCTCGAGCTTCTCGAGCGTGAGGGCGCCCGAACGGGCCGCCGCCTCGATGGCGCTGTCTTCGGAGACCGGAATGAAGGCGCCCGAGAGGCCGCCCACGTGCGAGGAGGCGAAGACGCCGCCCTTCTTCACCTGGTCATTGAGCATCGCGAGGATCGCGGTCGTGCCGGGCGCACCGATCGAGGAGAGGCCGAGCGACTGGAAGATCTCGCCCACGCTGTCGCCCACGGCCGGGGTCGGGGCGAGCGAGAGGTCGGCAACGCCGAAGGGAAGGTTGAGGCGGCGGGCGACCTCGTTGCCGATGATCTCGCCCACGCGGGTCACCTTGTAGGCGGTGTGCTTGATCACCTCGGCCGCGTCGGTGATCGTGAGGTAGTCGCCCTTGGCGCGGAAGGCGCGGTCGAGGGCCTTCTTCACGACGCCCGGACCCGAGACGCCCACGTCGATCACGACGTCGGGCTCGCCCACGCCGAGGTAGGCGCCGGCCATGAAGGGCACGTCCTGCGGGATGTTGCAGAAGACGACGAGCTTGGCGCAGCCGATCGCGTCGCGGTCCTTCGTCGCTTCGGCGACGTCGAGGATGCGCTCGCCCATGAGGCGCACGGCGTCCATGTTGATGCCGGCCTTGGTCGAGCCCACGTTGATCGAGGAGCAGATGCGGTCGGTCGTGGCGAGCGCCTCGGGGAGCGCGTCGATCAGATTCTTCTCGCCCGGGGTCATGCCCTTCTCGACGAGCGCGCCGAAGCCGCCGATGAAGTCCACGCCCACCTCCTTGGCGGACTCGTCGAGCACCTGGCAGGCCTTCACCATCTCGTCGCGCGAGAAGGCGGCGCCCACGGTGCCGATCGGGGAGACGGAGATGCGCTTGTTGACGACGGGGATGCCGTAGCGGTCGCCCACCAGGTCGCAGGTCTCGACGAGCTTGGAGGCGTAGCGGGAGATCTTCGCGCGGACCTTGTAAGCGAAGCTGTCGAAGTCCGAGCTCGCGCAGTCGAAGAGGTTGATGCCCATCGTGACGGTGCGCACGTCGAGGTGCTCCGAGCGGAGCATGTTGATGGTGGAGAGAACCTCGCGGTCGGTCAGCATGTTGGTGTGTTCCTGAATATGTTCGTTTGTTCGTTCGTGGAGGATCGTGCGGCGGCGGACTACTCTACCTTGACGCGGTGGATCGCCTCGAAGATGTCGCGGTGCTGCAGGTTGCAGCGCAGGTCCATCGCCTGCGCGCGGTCGATGAGCGTGCGGTGCAGCGCCCGGCGGTCCACTTCCATCGGGATGGTCGCCTCGAAGACCTGCAGCGACTGGCCGTCCTCGATCGGGAAGGCGCGCAGCGACTCGATGTTGATGCGCTGCTCGGCGAGGATCTTCGAGAAGGTCGTGATGATGTCGTTGCGGTCCGGGCCCCAGATGCTGATCACGTAGGGCTCGCCCGGAGCGGCCTCGGGCGGCTCGACGAAGTCGAGCACGAGCACGGCCTGGTTGAGCTTGCGGCGGCGGATCTCGTCGGTGAGGTCGCCCTCGATGTCGTTCTTCGTCACGTCGACGGGCTTCTGCACGACGCACATGAGGGCGAACTGACCGTGCAGCGTCACCTGGCTCACCTGCTCGAGGTTGGCGCCGCGGCGCGTGATGACGGCCGACACGGCCGAAACGATGCCCGGACGGTCAAGACCGAAGACGCCGACCAAGACGCGGTCCATTTTTTCTTCACTCACAAGAAGTCTCCTGAGGACGCTGAGGGACGACCAGCTCCGGAGGAGCCATTCGGGAAATCCCTCTGTTCAAAAATCTGTGCATTTGAAGTGTATCGCCCGGAACGGTGGTTCCGCGCGGGAATGGGCCTTCCGGAATGCGTGGCGGGGGAGCGGACGCGCCGTCGGCGCCTCTCGAGGAAGGGGGCCCCCTAGCGGCGGTTCGCAAAGGCGCCGGGGAGCTCCAGAAGCGCCCCGAGCCTTGGGAAGGCGGCGAGCGCGGCTGCGCGCGAAGCCTCGGCGACCGCCTCGAGGGGCGCGCCGCGCAGCTGGGCGGCCGTCCGCGCGGTTTCGAGAATGTCGGCGGGTTCACTCTCGGGGGGCGCGCCCGCGGCGGCCGCCGCATCGCGCCGGGGGCTCCCGGGCATGTCGGGACAGTCCGTCTCGAGGAGCCAGGCGCCGTCGGGCAGTTCGGCGAGGTGCCGGCGGATGCGCAGGCTCCCCGCATAGGTCGAGGCGCCCCCGAAGCCGAGCCGCAGGCCGAACTTCAGGAAGGCCGCGCGCTCGTAGTCGGAGCCGTTGAAGGCGTGCACGGCGCCGCCCGCCGGGGCGACGCGCCCGAAGAGGCCGAGCGTGCGCGAGGCGCTCCGGCGCACGTGGATCGAAAGCGGCAGCGCGAAGTCGCGCGCGATCCGGAGCTCTTCGAGCAAGACCGCCTCGGCCTTCGCCTGGTCGATCCCCGGCACGAATCCATCGAGCCCCACTTCGCCGATGCCGATGAAGAAGGGGTCGTCCAGGGCCTCCTCCACCGTGCGGCGCAGGTCCCGCAGCGTCTCCTCCCCCACCTCGTCGAGCGCGAGCGGATGGACGCCGAGGAGGTATCCGAGCCCCGCCTCGCGGGCGCACTGCGCGGTCTTCTCCCAGTTCGAGGGGCCGCCCGCGCAGAGGAGCATGTTCTCCACCCCGGCGCGGCGCGCTTCGTGAAGAAGCCAACCGCGGCGGGCGTCGAGCCGCTCGACCCAGAGGTGCGAGTGCGTGTCGATGAAGCCCATGACGAATCTCCCGGAAGAAGGACTGCAGAGCGCCTCAGCCCTCGACCGGAATGAGCACGCCGTCGGCGAGCCGCACCGTGCGGTCGCAGCGGCGCGCGAGGTCGCGGTCGTGCGTGACGATCACGATCGCCGAGCCGCGGCCGCGCGCGAGCGTGAGGAGCGATTCAAAGACCTGCGCGGCGGTCTCCTCGTCGAGGTTGCCCGTCGGTTCGTCGGCGAGCACGCAGGCCGGTTCGGTGATGAGGGCGCGCGCGATCGCCGTGCGCTGCCGCTCGCCCCCGGAGAGCTGCGACGGGAGGTGCTCGAGGCGGTGCCCGAGCCCCACGGCCTCGAGCGCCGCCTTGGCGCGCGCGAGCGCCTCGGCGCGCGGCGTGCGGCGGATGAAGAGCGGCATCGCCGCGTTTTCGAGCGCGGAGAACTCGGGAAGAAGGTGGTGGAACTGATAGACGAAGCCGAGGCGGCGGTTCCGGAGCGCCCCGCGTGCGCGCTCGGAGAGCCCCGAGAGCGTCTCGCCCGCAATGGCGACCCGCCCGCCGTCAAGGGCGTCGAGGCCGCCGAGGAGGTGCAGGAGCGTGGACTTCCCCGACCCGGAGGCGCCGAGGATCGCAACGGTTTCGCCGCGCGCCACCGAGAGGTTCACGTCCCGCAGGACGGGGACGGCCGCCGCGCCGTCGCGGTAGGCCTTGGCGACGTGCTCGGCGAGGAGCACGGGAGTCACGTCATTCATAGCGCAGCGCCTCCGCGGGGTGAATGCGCGCCGCGCGCCAGCTCGGATAGACCGTGGCGGCGAGCGACAGGAGGAAGGAGAAGACCGCGATCGGCACGATGTCCGAGAGCCGCGGGTCCGAGGGCATGGTGCTGATGAAGTAGATCTCCTTCGGGAGGAACTCCACCCCCATGAGGGCTTCGATCGCGCTCACGATCGCGCCCACGTTCTCGGCGACGAGAAGCCCGGCGGCGACGCCCGCGGCGACGCCGACCAGGCCGACGATCGTCCCCTCGATCATGAAGATCGCCATGATCGAGCCCTGCGAGGCGCCGAGCGTGCGCAGGATCGCGATGTCGCTCTGCTTCTCCTTCACGGTCATCACGAGCGTGGAGACGAGGCCGAAGGCGCCGACCAGAACGATGAGGAAGAGGATGATCCCCATCATGCGCTTCTCGACCTGCACGGCCGCGAACCAGGTGCGGTTCTGCCGCGACCAGTCCGAGGCGTAGACCCCGGGCGGGAGCCCGGCGGCGATCGAGCGCGCGATCGCCGGCGCGTCGTTCATGTCGGAGGTTTTGAGCCGCAGGCCCTGCGGACCGCCGGTGCGGAAGAGCGCCGCGGCGTCCTCAATGTTGAGGAGCGCCATGGTCGAGTCGTATTCGTAGTGCCCCGAGGAGAGGTAGCCCAGCACGGTGAGCTGGCGCATGCGCGGCATCAGCCCCGCCGGGGTCATGTTCCCCTGCGGGACGAGGAGCGCCACCTTGTCGCCCGTGCGCACGCCCAGGGCCCGCGCGAGGTCGCGCCCAAGAATCACGCCGAAGCGCTTCGGCGCGAGGTCCGTGAGCTTCGCGCCCCCGGTGAGGTTCTGCGCGATGTCGCTCACCTTCGGCTCGGCCGCGGGGTCGACGCCCTTCACGAGGGCGCCGCGCACGACGTCGCCCGAATTGAAGAGCCCCTGCCCCTGCACGTAGGGGGCGGCGGCGAGGACGTCGCTGCGCGCCTCAAGGCGCGCGGCAAGTCCTGCGGCGTCCTCGAGCGGCCCCGGAACGGCCGTCACCTCGATGTGGGGGATGACGGCAAGCATCCGGTCGCGCACCTCCTTCTGGAAGCCGTTCATCACCGAGAGCACGATGATGAGCGCGGCGACGCCGAGGGCGATCGACGCGACCGAAATGCCGGAGATGAAGGACATGAAGCCGTCGCGGCGACGGCCCCGGCGACCCCGGCGCGTATAGGTGAGGCCGATCAGAAATTCATATGGCGTCTGCAAGACTCGTGACTCCGGCGCGGGGCGCGGCGCCCCTCGGTTTGGTTTCTGCGGGAGTCCCATTCTAGCGGCGGCCGGCCGCGCTTCCCGCGGGGTCCGCGGCGGATCGGTCCGGGCAGGCCGCAGGTAGAATTCCGGACATTATGACAACCGCCTTTTATCTTCTCCCCGGCGGCCGCCTCCCCCGCGAGGCGGCCGCCGAGGTGCTCGACCGTCTTGCGCCCGACGTGCGCGCGGCGCTCGAGCGCCTCGGAACGGGTCGCGAGCCGCCCGGACTCCAGCGGCTCTCCGAACCGCTTCATGAATATTCGCCCCACCGCGCGTGGCTCTGGAAGGTGCTCACGCACCGGCAGGGCGCGCCCGTGCTCGCGCCCTACGCGTGGCTCGCCGAGGGCGCGCCGAAGCTCGACCAGGCCTTCTGGGCACTGGACGCGTGGAAGCAGTCGCCCGAGGGGCGCTTCGCGCGCCTTGAGCTCCCCGAAGCGGAGCTCCCGCGCATCGCCTGCGCGGCCGACGAGGCGCTGCGCGCCCGCGGACTGCGGCTCATGATCTCCGGCCGCCGGCTCTACGCCGCGCGCCGCGAGCTCTTCGACTTCGACGCGCGCCCCTTCGAAGATCTCTGCGGCATGGAGGCCGCGCACTTCGGGCACCTCGCGCACCTCACGTCGGGCGCGGACGCCCCGGCCGTCCTTGAGCTTCTCGAAGAGTTGAAGCGTGCGCTCACCCCCATTCTGGGCGGCGCGCTCCGCGGCCTCTGGCTCTCGGGCGGGGGCTTTGCCGAACCGGTCTTCCCGCCCTCGACCTTCCGCGCGGTGGCGGCCGACGACCCGGTCGTGCTCGCCTGGGCCGAAGCCGCGGGGATCCCGCGCTCGGCCCTCGGGCGCTTGAGCGGCCGCACGGCCTGGCCCGCCGCCCCGACGGGCGACCGGATCGCGGTCCTGCCGCACCTCTACGAGGCCTGGCTCAGGCGCGACTGGGCGGCCTGGATCCGGGCGCTCCCCGAGGCGCTCGAAGCGCTCGAGCGCTGGCGCGGCCTCGAAAAGGCGGCCGGCATCGACGCCTCCGTCCTTGTGCTCTTCGGGCACGCCGATGCGGCGACGCTCGTTGCCGAAAAGAAGGGCGCCTTCGGACTCTTCCGGCGCGCCGCGAAGCAGCCGCTCGAGACGTGGCTGATCGATTCGGAGGCGGCCTGATGACGAAGATTCTTTCGCGCACCTACGACCTCCACGCCGCCGACCGGCTCGAGGAGGCCGGGTTCCTGCCTCCCGTCGCGCGGGCGCTCGCCGCGCGCGGCATCAGCAACAAGTCCGACCTCGAGCAGGAGTGGCGCGGCATGATCCCGCCCGCCGAGCTCGAGGGCGCGCGCGCTGCCGCCGAACGCCTCGCCCTCGCCCGCGAACGCGGCGAGCACGTCGTGATCGTCGCCGACTACGACTGCGACGGCGCGACCGCCTGCGCCGTCGGCATCCGGGGCCTCAGGATGCTCGGCATCAACGCCTCCTACTTCGTTCCCGACCGGGTGCTCCACGGCTACGGCCTCACGCCCACGGTGGTGGACATCGTCGCCGGGCGCACCCCGAAACCCAACCTCATCGTGACGGTGGACAACGGGGTTTCCTCGACCGCCGCCGTCGAGCGCGCGCACGAACTCGGCATCGAGGTCGTGATCACGGACCACCATCTCCCGGGCGCGGAGCTGCCGCGCGCCGAGGTGATCGTGAACCCGAACCTTAGCGACTCGCACTTCCCCTCGAAGAACCTCGCCGGGGTGGGCGTGATCTACTACGTGCTCCTCGCACTGCGGGCGCTCCTGCGCGAGCGCGGGCTCTACGACGCGGCGACGCAGCCGCGGCTCGACGCGCTCTCCGACTTCGTCGCCCTCGGCACGGTCGCCGACGTCGTGAAGCTCGACAAGAACAACCGCATCCTCGTCTCGCAGGGCCTGCGGCGCATCCGCTCGGGGCGCACGCACGCCGGACTCGAGGCGCTCTTCGCCATCGCCGGCAAGGATTGCCGCACGGCGTGCGTGCGCGACTTCGGCTTCGCCGTGGCGCCGCGGATCAACGCCGCGGGGCGCCTAGGCACCATGGAGAGCGGCATCGAGTGCCTCCTCTCGAACGACCCGGCGGCGGCCCTCGCCCTCGCCGAAAGCCTCAACTCGATCAACTCCGAGCGCCGGGAGCTTGAGAGCGAGATGCAGCTCGCCGCCGAGGCGGCGCTCGCCGAAACGGACGTGGAGCGGCGCACGACCTTCTCGCTCTACAACCCCGACTTCAACGAAGGCGTCGTGGGGCTCGTCGCGGCGCGCCTCAAGGAGCGCATCCACCGCCCGGTGATCGCGTTTGCGCCCACGGAGAACGGCGAGCTCAAGGGCTCGGGCCGCTCGATTCCGGGAATCCACCTGCGCGACATGCTCGACCTCGTCTCGAAGAGACTCCCCGGCGTCATCCTGCGCTTCGGCGGACACGCGATGGCCGCGGGCCTCTCGATTCTTCCGCAGTCCTTTTCCGACTTCTCGGCCGCCTTCGAGGAGGTGGTGCGCACGCACTGCGACGCTTCGGTCTTCGAACGCGTGGTCCTCACCGACGGCGGGCTCGCCCCGGATGAGATCACCGAGGCGCTCTGCACCGAGATCGACGCGCAGATCTGGGGGCAGGGGTTCGAAGCGCCGCTCTTCGCCAACGAGTTCACGGTCCTCGAGCAGACGCTCCTCAAGGACGCGCACCTCAAGCTCTCCCTCGGGCTGGGCGGCCAGCGCTTCGAGGGGATCTTCTTCCGCCACCGCGAGCCGCTTCCCGCCCATGCGCGGATCGCCTACCGGCCCGCGATCAACGAGTACCGCGGACGCCGCTCGGTGCAGCTCGTCGTCGAGGCCGCGGAATAGACCGGGAAACGCCCGGGAGAACCGCCCGGTTTTCCCAACGATTCCACCGGTTTGAGAGAGGGGGAGCGCCGCACGGCCGGCCGCTCCCCTGTTTTATAATTACTCGTTTTTATTCACCCGGGCGGAGCGCTCCCCTGCACGCGGAAGGCGGCCTAAGGCCGCCTTCCCCCGCCCCGCCCGACCACGCGCCGCGCCCGAGCGCGCCGCGCGCCCCTTCGACAGGAATTGAAATGGAAGCTGAACGCATCAATCAGATTGAAGGCCTCATCGAAGACCTGGGCCACCGGCTCGCCGAACTTCGGAGGTATCTTTGACGTCGACCGCAAGGCACGACGACTCGAAGAAGTCAATCGCGAGATTGAGAACCCCGACCTCTGGAACGACCCCAAGCACGCCCAGGAGGTGAGCAAGGAGAAGAAGATGCTCGACGACATCGTCGGCAGCTTCAACCGACTCACGCAGGGCGTCGCCGACGCCAAGGAGCTCTTCGAGCTCTCCGCGGCGGACGAAGACTGGGACGCCGTCGAGGCGATCGGGCACGACGTCGACGGCTACGCCGCCGAGGTCGGTCAGCTTGAGTTCAAGCGCATGTTCAACCAGCCGATGGACTCGGCCAACTGCTACCTCGAAATCCAGGCGGGTGCGGGCGGCACGGAGGCTCAGGACTGGGCGAGCATGATCGAGCGCATGTACATGCGCTACGCCGAGCGCAAGGGCTTCAAGGTCACCCTCGAAGAGGAGACCGCCGGCGAAGTCGCGGGCATCAAGTCCGCCACGCTCTTCATCGAAGGCGAATGGGCCTACGGGACGCTGCGCACCGAAACGGGCATCCACCGACTCGTGCGCAAGTCGCCCTTCGACGCGAACGCCCGCCGCCACACCTCCTTCTGCTCGGTCTACGTCTATCCGGAAGTGGATGACTCGATCGACATCGAGATCAATCCGGCCGACCTCTCGATCGACGTCTTCCGCGCTTCGGGCGCGGGCGGCCAGCACATTCAGAAGACGGAATCGGCCGTCCGAATCCATCACATCCCGACGGGCATCATCACGATCTGCCAGGACGACCGCTCGCAGCACCGCAACCGCGAGAAGGCGATGCAGCAGCTCAAGGCGAAGCTCTACGAACTCGAGATGCGCAAGCGCATGGAGGCGCAGACGAAGCTCGAGGAGCAGAAGTCCGACATCGGCTGGGGCCACCAGATCCGCAGCTACGTGCTCGACCAGTCGCGCGTGAAGGATCTGCGCACCAGCGTCGAGACGGGCAACACCGGCGGCGTGCTCGACGGCGACCTCGATCAGTTCATCGAGGCGAGCCTCAAGAACGGCGTGGGCGGCCTGTCCGCGGCGGACTAAGGCCCCGCAACCACCACAATCTCCGTCCGTCCGCGCCCCGCTCATGAAGGGGCCGCAGACGGGCAACCCTCCCCCCGGAAAGGAATTCCAAATGGCTCAGAACGAAGCCCAAGAGAAGCAGCCGACGGCGCAGGAAGCCGCGGCCGAGGAAAACCACATCATCGCGGAGCGCCGCGCCAAGCTCGCCGCCCTGCGCGCCGCCGGCGTCGCGTACCCGAACGACTTCCGCCGCACGGACCTCTTCGGCGACCTGCGCGCCAAGTACGGCGCCATGACCGCCGAAGAGCTCGAAGCGGCCGCTCCCGAAGTCGCCTGCTCGGGCCGCGTGATGCTCAAGCGCATCATGGGCAAGGCCTCCTTCTGCACCGTGCGCGACTTCACGGGCGACATGCAGTACTTCGTGCAGATGAACGAAGTGGGCGCCGACGCCTACGCCGCCTTCAAGACCTTCGACCTCGGCGACATCGTCGCGTGCCGCGGCGTGCTCTTCCGCACCCGCGCGGGCGACCTCGCGATCCGCGTCAAGGAGATCCGCCTGATGACCAAGAGCATCCGGCCGCTCCCGGACAAGCACAAGGGCCTGCAGGACACCGAGCTCTGCTACCGCCAGCGCTACGTGGACCTCATCATGAACGAGGAGTCGCGCAACCGCTTCCTCACGCGCTCCAAGGCGATCGCCGCGATCCGCCAGTTCATGCTCGAGCACCGCTTCCTCGAGGTCGAGACGCCGATGCTGCACCCGATCCCGGGCGGCGCGAACGCCAAGCCCTTCGTGACGCACCACAACGCGCTCGACATGGACATGTACCTGCGCATCGCGCCCGAGCTCTACCTCAAGCGCCTCGTCGTGGGCGGCTTTGAGCGCGTCTTCGAGATCAACCGCAACTTCCGCAACGAGGGCCTGTCGGTCCGCCACAACCCCGAGTTCACGATGATGGAGTTCTACGCAACGTACTGGACGTACCGCGACCAGATGGACTTCACCGAGAACCTTCTGCGCACGGTCGCCATTGCTGCGACGGGCTCCGCGGTCCTCAACTACCAGGGCCAGGCGATCGACCTCTCGAAGCCCTTCCACCGCCTCACCCCGCTCGCGGCGATCAAGAAGTTCGCCCCCGAGTACACGGACGAGGAGCTCCAGAACCCCGAGTTCATCCGCAAGGAGCTCGAGCGCCTCGGCGGCGAAATCCCGGTGGACGCCGGCCTCGGCGCCCTGCAGATGGCGCTCTTTGAGGAGACGGCGGAATCGAAGCTCATTGAGCCCACCTTCATCATCGACTACCCCGTCGAAATTTCGCCCCTCGCGCGCGCCTCCGACGCCGATCCCGCGATCACCGAGCGCTTCGAGCTCTACATCGCCGGGCGTGAAACCGCCAACGGCTTCTCCGAGCTCAACGATCCGGACGACCAGGCCGCACGCTTCAAGGCCCAGGCCGACAAGAAGAGCCACGGCGACGACGAGGCGATGTACTACGACGCGGACTACATCCGCGCGCTCGAGTACGGCCTCCCGCCGACCGCGGGCTGCGGCATCGGCATTGACCGCTTCGTGATGCTCCTCACGGACGCCCCGACGATCCGCGACGTGCTGCTCTTCCCGCACATGCGTCCCGAGAACTTCAAGGGTTAAGCCATGACGCCGGATGCCAAGACCCCGAAGGTCCGCGCATCCGAAGCGTTTGAAGCCCGCCTGAACGCCGCCTGCGCGGCGCTCTCGGCGGGCTTCTTCGTTTCGGACGCGGCGCTCGTCCCGGTGCGCTTCATGGAGCGCACGATCGGCCGCACGGACGAGGCGCACGCCCGGAGCGCCGCCCGGCTCCCGGGCGCGTCGCTGCGCGGCGGAGCACTCGTGCTGCCGCAGAACCTCGAGGCGTTTGGGGGAGCCATGCGCGACGCAGGGCTCTCCCAGGGCTGGCGCGGCGAGCTCCTCGACCTGCGCGTGCTCGAAGGTGTCGACGCGCAGCCCGGCGACGTGGTCGGGCGCATGGAGCGCGCGCTCTTTCGCCCCCTCGGAGCGGCCACGGCCGCCGTGCACCTCGTGGGGCACCTCAGGAGGCCCGCGTCCGAAGCCGACCCCGTCTTCATCCTCGGCCGGAGAAGCGCGAGCAAGCTCGTCGGCCCGGGCCTCTGGGACGGACTCGCCGCGGGGATGATCCGCGCGGGCGAATCCCCGGCCGAAGGGCTCGCGCGCGAGGCGGCCGAAGAGGCGGGGCTCGAGCGCATCGAGGCGGCGGACCTGTGCTCCCTCGGGCGTGCGTGGATTTCGCGCCCCGTGCGGGGCGGCTGGATGCACGAGATGAGCTTCGCCTATGCGCTGCGCCTTCCCGAAGGGTGGCGCCCGCGCCCCGTGGACGGCGAGGTCGAGCACTTCGAGGCGATGAGCGCGCTCGAGGTGCTCGAACTCATCGAAGGCGGACGGATGATGAAGGAGGCGGCGCAGGCGATGCTCCTCGCCTTCGGCCGGCTCTTGGCCTCCTGAGTCTTTCGGGGCAGGCGCCGAAGCGCACCCTGCTCCCGGAGTGGGCGCTCCCCACCGTCGGGATTCATGCGCTCCTTTCTTCCGAGCGCCTGGTGCTCGCCGCCCCCGCGGGCGCTCGTGGGCGCGGTCGAGGCGGCCGTGGGGCGGCAGGAGGAGGCTGACGGACGCCCCCCACGCAAAAGCCGCCCGGGGAGCGGGCGGCTCCGACGGGCGGCTTCAAAAGGAGTGCGGGGGCGAGTCAGTCGCGCTCGTCGAGCCACGCCTGCAGGATCGCCTCGAGGATGCGCTCGTTGGAGCGTTCCGGATCGTCCTTGAAGTCGGCAAGCTTCACCACCATGTCGTGAAGCTTCACGAAGGAGAGCGTCAGCGGATCGAGGTCGGGGTTTGCGTCGCAGAGCTCCTCGGCGATCCGCTGCGTGTCGGACCAGGTGAGCGCCATCGCCTTACTCCCGTTCGCCCACGACGTTGCGGTTGTACTTCGGGATCTCGATCACGATGTCGGCGTCGCCCAACTTCGCCTGGCAGGAGAGGCGGGACTCCGCGCACGCGCCCCACGCGGTGTCGAGATGGTCGAGCTCGTTGTCCGAGGGCTCGGAGAGCGAGTCGTAGCCTTCGCGCACGATCACGTGGCACGTGGCGCACGCGCAGTTGAATTCGCAGGCGTGGGGGATCTTGATGCCGTGGGCGAGAAGCGACTTGGCGAGGTTTGCGCCCGGTTCGGCTTCAAAGCTCGCGCCCTGCGGGCAGAGCTCTTCGTGAGGCAGTACGGTGATCTTGGGCATTTTCAAAACTTCCTTGCGGTTTTCTTCTTAGGGATCAACCGGGGCGGGCTGCGGCGCAGCTTCTGAGGTCTCCTTCCCGTCCCGGATGGGATGAAATTCAGTGTTCGGGCTTCGTGGGCGCGTCGTCGAAGAGCGCGTCGTTGACGGACTTCCCGGAGAGCGCGGCGCGGATCGAGCGGTCCATGCGCCGTTCGGCGAAGGTCTCCGTCCCCTTGGCGAGGGCGTCGGCCGCGGCGTGGATCGCCTCGGCGTCGGTGCCCGGCACCAGGGCGGCGAGCGCGTCGCCGAGGCGCTCGACCTCCGCGCGCTCCGCGTCGGAGAGGAGGTCCCCGTCGGTCGTGAGGGCGCTGCGGATGCTCTCGAGGAGCCGGCGCGCCTCAACCTGCTCCTCGCGGAGCTTGCGGGCGGCCATGTCGGCTTCGGCCGAGGCATTGCCCTCCTGGAGCATGCGCACGATGTCTTCGTCCGAGAGCCCGTAGGAGGGCTTCACGACGACGTTCGCCTCGACCCCCGTGGTCATCTCGCGCGCCGAGACGGAAAGGAGCCCGTCGGCGTCGATCTGGAAGGTGACGCGGATGCGCGCGGCGCCCGCGGCCATCGGCGGAATGCCGCGCAGCTCGAAACGCGCGAGCGAGCGGCACGCGTCCACCACCTCGCGCTCGCCCTGCACGACGTGGATCGCCATCGCGGTCTGTCCGTCGCGGAAGGTTGTGAAGTCCTGCGCGCGCGCCGTCGGGATGGCGCTGTTGCGCGGAATGATCTTCTCAACGAGCCCGCCCATCGTCTCAAGGCCGAGCGAAAGGGGCGTCACGTCGAGCAGCAGCCAGTCGTCGCCCTCGCCCGCGTTGCCCGCGAGCTTGTTCGCCTGCATCGCGGCGCCGACGGCGACCACACAGTCGGGGTCGATGCCGGTGAGGGGCTCGAACCCGAAGAACGCCTTCACCTCGCGGCGCACGGCGGGCATGCGGGTGGAGCCGCCGACGAGGACGACGCCCTCGATCGCGCTCTTCTCGATCTGCGCATCCGCGAGGACGCGGCGCACGGCGTCGATCGTCTCTTCGACGAGGGGGCGGGTCATCCGGTCGAAGTCCGCGCGCGTGAGGACGTGCTCGACCTTTCGGCCGTCCGAGAGCGTGAAGGCGACCGAGGTCGATTCGGCGTCGGTGAGCGCCTCCTTCGCCGCGCGCGAGCGGTCGAGGAGCTGTCGGCGGTCTTCGGGCGTGAGGCGCTCCGCGCCGCCGATGGCGGCCGCGACCGCGTCGTAGACGGCGTGGTCGAAGTCGTCGCCCCCGAGCGCGGCGTTGCCGCCCGTGGCGAGCACTTCAAAGACGCCGCGCGAGAGCTTGAGGAGCGACACGTCGAAGGTGCCGCCGCCGAGGTCGTAGACGAGGTAGAGGCCTTCGGCGCCGTTGTCGAGCCCATAGGCGAGCGCCGCGGCGGTGGGCTCCGAAAGGAGGCGCAGCACCGTGAGGCCCGCGAGCCGGGCGGCGTCCTTCGTCGCCTGGCGCTGCGCGTCGTCGAAGTACGCCGGCACCGTCACCACGGCGCCGGTGAGCTCGCCCCCGAGGCGCTTCTCGGCGCGCTCGCGCAGGGCCTTCAACACCTCGGCGCTCACTTCGATCGGGGACTTCGGCCCCTGGACGGTTTCGACGGCGACACCGCCCGCCGCATCCACGATGCAGTAGGGCAGCGCCGGGAGGTTCTTCAGATCCGCGCGGCCGCGCCCGATGAGGCGCTTCGCGGAGTAGATCGTGTTTTCGGGATCTTCTTCGGCGTGCGCGAGCGCCGTCCAGCCGGTCTGAACCGAGCCGTCGGCGAGAAAGCGCACGACCGAGGGAAAGAGCCGGCGGCCCTCTTCATCGGGGAGCACCTCGGGAGAGCCGGAAATCACCGTGGCGACGAGCGAGTTGGTCGTGCCGAGGTCGATGCCGACGGCGAGGCGGTGCTCATGGGGCGCCGCGGAGAGGCCGGGCTCGGCGATCTGAAAGAGGGCCATCTTAGATTCGTTCTGTTGATTGGGTTGCTAAAAAACGCATGGCGCACGGGGCCCCGCGCTCGAAGGGGACCCCGTTGGGCGCCGGGTCGACCTCAGAGGCGGCTCTCGGCGCCGCCCGCGGTCTGTTCGAGAAAGCGCGTGATGAACATCAGGCGGCGCGTGAGGTCGGCCGCGGCGGCGTAGTCCGCGCGGACGTCGATCGCGTCCGCAAGCTCGGACTCGACAGTGCGCTGCTCGGCGGCAGCCTCCGCGCGCACGGCTTCGCGGGCGGCGGCGTCCGCCGCCGACTCGATCGCGTCGCGCCAGGCCATCTGCTCAATGAGGAAGTCCACCGGCATGCGGGTGTTCGTTTCAGCGCCGACGGGGTGGCCGGCCGCTTCACAAAGGAGCGAGGCGCGCTTCACGGGGTCCTTGAGCACTTCGTAGGACTCGTTGATGCGTGCGCTCCACTGTTCGGCGACGCGTCGCTCGGCGACGGGACGGCCCGCGAAGCGGTCTGGATGGACCTTGAGGATCGCGCGTTCATGCGCGGCCTTGAGCGCTTCGAGGTCGATCGAAAACTTCGGCTCGAGCCCGAAGAGCTCGAAGGCGGAGAGCATTGCCATGGCGCGGGTCTCAGACGTTGAAGGACTCGCCGCAGCCGCAGCGGCTCTTCTCGTTGGGGTTCTTGAAGCGGAACCCCTCCTGCAGGCCCTCGCGGGTGTAGTCGAGCTCGGTGCCGTCGAGGTACGGCAGGCTCTTCTCATCGACGATCACCTTGACGCCGCAGCTCTCCCAGACCTTGTCGTCGGGGTTGACCGCGTCGGCGAACTCGAGCTTGTAGGCCATCCCGGAGCACCCGGAGGTCTTCACGCCGAGGCGCAGACCCACGCCCTTGCCGCGGCGCTCGAGGTACTTCTGCACGTGGCGGGCGGCGGCTTCAGTGAGAGTGACGGCCATCTTCAGTCCTCCTTCTTCGCTTCGTGGGCGGCCTGCTTATTGCGGTAGTCGGCGATGGCGGCCTTGACGGCGTCCTCGGCGAGAATCGAGCAGTGGATCTTCACGGGCGGGAGCGCGAGCTCGTCGGCGATCTCGGCGTTGGTGATTCTCCCGGCCTCGTCGAGGGTCTTGCCCTTCACCCATTCGGAGACGAGCGAGGAGGAGGCGATCGCCGAGCCGCAGCCGTAGGTCTTGAACTTCGCGTCCTCGATCACGCCCTCGTCGTTCACCTTGATCTGCAGGCGCATCACGTCACCGCAGGCGGGCGCGCCCACCATGCCGGTGCCGACGTCGTCGGACTTGGCGTCGAGCGTGCCGACGTTGCGCGGATGTTCGTAGTGGTCGATCAGCTTTTCACTGTAGGCCATTTTTCTGATTCTCCTCGCCTGCGGCTCCGGGACCCTTCTGAGTTCGGGGGCCGCCGCAGGCGGCTTCAATGGGATGTGTTTGGAATGGAGGTTGGGGGACTCGTGCGCCCGGCGGTCAGTGGTTCGCCCACTTGATGGACTTCAGGTCCATGCCCTGCTGGTGCATCTCCCAGAGCGGGGAGAGTTCGCGCAGGTGGGTGACCGCCTTCGTGAGGCATTCGACCGCGTAGTCGATCTCCTCCTCGGTCGTGAAGCGCCCGAGGGTGAAGCGGATGGAGCTGTGCGCGAGCTCGTCGTCGCGACCGAGGGCACGCAGGACGTAGGAGGGCTCGAGCGAGGCGGAGGTGCACGCCGACCCCGAGGAGACGGCGAGGTCCTTCACGGCCATCATCAGGCTCTCGCCCTCGATGAAGGCGAAGGAGACGTTGAGGTTGTGCGGAGACCGGTGCTCCCAGTCGCCGTTCAGGTACACGTCGGAGATGTTCTTGCGGATGCCGTCCCAGAGCCGGTCGCGCAGCGCCTTGAGGCGCGGGATCTCGGTGGCCATCTCCTCGCGGGCGAGCCGGTACGCCTCGCCCATGCCGACGATCTGGTGCGTCGCGAGCGTGCCCGAGCGCATGCCGCGCTCGTGGCCGCCGCCGTGCATCTGGCACTCAATGCGCACGCGCGGACGACGGCGCACGTAGAGCGCGCCGATGCCCTTGGGGCCGTAGACCTTGTGGCCCGAGAGGCTCATCAGGTCGACCTTGAGGCGGTCCACGTTGAGGTCCATCTTGCCCGCGGCCTGCGTCGCGTCGCAGTGGAAGATGATGCCGTGCTCGCGGCAGAAGGCGCCGATGCGCTCGAGGTCCTGGATGACGCCGATCTCGTTGTTGATCGCCATCACGGAGACGAGCGTCGTGTCGGGACGAACGGCCGCCTCGAAGTCCTCCCAGCGGATCAGGCCGTTTTCCTGCACGTCGAGGTAGGTGACCTCGTAGCCCTCGCTCTCAAGGTGGCGCATCGAGTCGAGCACGGCCTTGTGCTCGGTCTTCACCGTAATCAGGTGGCGGCCCTTGTCCTTGTAGAAGTGCGCGGCGCCCTTGATCGCGAGGTTGTCGGCCTCCGTCGCGCCCGACGTGAAGACGATCTCGCGCGGATCGGCGCCGATCAGGGCGGCGATCTGGGTGCGGCCTTCCTCAACCGCCTTCTCGGCCTCCCAGCCGTAGGCGTGGCTGTGCGAAGCCGGATTGCCGAACTTGTCGTGCAGGTACGGCACCATCTTTTCAACCACGCGGGGATCGCAGGGGGTGGTGGCGGAGTAGTCGAGATAAATCGGAAGCTGCATTTTCAGAGAGTTCCTTTTGTGAATGCGCCTGAAAGCCGTTCGAAGGGGTTGCCGGTTCTTCAGGCCGCCTGATGGTTGGTCCGTGCCCCGCTCTTTCTCACCGGGATGACCGCCGGGACCGTCGAGCGCCCGTCTTCGCGGCGGTGTTCTTCGGCCTCCTTCACGAGGTCCGCGAGGGTGATCCCCGCGAGGAAGCGCTCGATCACGTTGTTGAGGTCTTCCCAGAGATGGTGCGTGAGGCAGGACGCGCCGCCCTGACACGTGCCTTCGCCCCCGCACTGCGTGGTGTCCATGTTCTCGTCCACGGCGAGAATGATCCGGTCGATGGAGACGGCCCCGGCGGGCTCGGCGAGGCGGTAGCCGCCGCCCGGACCGCGCGTGCTCTCGACGAGGCCGGCGCGGCGCAGACGGCAGAAGATCTGCTCAAGGTACGGCAGCGAAATCTTCTGTCTTTCGGCGATCTGCGCGATCGGGATGGGCGAGCCGCACGCCTGCGTCTGCATCGCGAGGTCGAGCATGGCGGTGACGGCGAAGCGCCCCTTCGTGGTGAGCTTCAAAGCGTTCTCCTCTGTGTGCGCCCGCGTCTTCGCACCGCCCTCCGGGGATGGGGGCGGCGGGGGACCGAAGGACCGGACGCCGCAAACCTGACTAAATCAGTCAAATTTCGGGACGAATTCTACTCTGCCAATCCCGACGAAACAAGTCAGGAATTAGGGTTTTCGCCCAGATCAAACCGGCGTGCTGCGCTTAACGAAAAGCCGCCCCGGAGGGCGGCTTCAGAGGGCTTGGGCGAAGGGAGGAATCAGCCCTTCTTCGCGGCGGCAAGCTCGGCCTTGAGCTGCTTCGCCTTCTTCTCGTAGTTCTCGATGAGCCCCTCGCAGGCGTCCGAGCAGTAGTCAAAGGCCTGCACGAAGCCTTCGTTCACGCCGAAGTACGGGTCAGGGACGACGGCCTCGTCGAACTCGTTGGCGTAACGCATGAGGAGCTGGATCTTGTACTGGTAGGGCGCCGGAGCGTGCTGCTGCAGCTCGGTGAGCACCTCCCAGTCCATCGCGAGGATGAGGTCGTAGTCGGCGAAGTCCGAGGGCTGGATCTGGCGCGCGCGGTGGTCGGCGATGTGCACGTCGCGGCGGCGGCAGATGAGCACGGCGCGGGGATCGCACGGATCGCCCGCATGGGCGCTCGACGTGCCCGCGCTCGAGGCCTCGAACACGTCATCGAAACCCGCCTCCTTGACCTTCTTCTTGAAGATCGCCTCGGCCATCGGGCTGCGGCAGACGTTGCCCGTGCACACGAACAGGACTTTTATTTTCTTTGCATCCATGGTGTTGACTACCGATTCGAGGAAGTTTCGGGGGATCCACCGGCAGACAGGTTCCGGGAGGAAGGGAGTGGGAGAAAAGGCCGATGTGGCGCCGCCAAGGCACCACATCAATGGTACTGCACCGTCCGGCCCGTGCCTAGAGGCGTTTTCACTTGAAAAAGAACTAGTTCTCGGCGGATGCGCCGAAGGCCGCGGTCCGCAGGCGCTTGATCTCCTCGCGGATGCGTGCGGCGTTCTCAAAGTCGAGGTCGCGCGCATAGGCCATCATCTGCGCTTCGAGCGCCTTGAGGCGCGCCGAAAGCGCCTTCTCGTCGCCCGCGGCGGCCGCCTCATCGGCGCGCGCGTCGGCCGAGGCCGCGACGTCGGGTCCGCGGTAGACGCCGTCGATGATCTCGCGGATCTCCTTCACGACCCCGCGCGGCGTGATGCCGTGGGCCGCGTTGAAGGCCTCCTGCTTGGCGCGGCGGCGTTCGGTCTCCGTGAGCGCGGCGCGCATGGAGTCCGTCACCCGGTCGCCGTAGAGGATCGCGCGCCCGTGGAGGTTGCGCGCGGCGCGCCCGATCGTCTGGATGAGCGAGCGCGTGCTTCTCAGGAACCCCTCCTTGTCGGCGTCGAGGATGGCGACGAGGCACACCTCGGGGATATCGAGCCCTTCGCGCAGCAGGTTGATGCCGACGAGGACGTCGAACGCCCCCGCGCGCAGGTCGCGGATGATCTCCACGCGCTCGACCGTGTCGATGTCGGAGTGGAGGTAGCGCACCCGCACGCCCTGGTCGGAGAGAAAGTCCGTGAGATCCTCGGCCATCTTCTTCGTGAGCGTGGTGACGAGCACGCGCCCGCCCGTGCGGGTGGTCTCGGTGATCTCCGAGAGGAGGTCGTCGACCTGCGTGACGGCCGGGCGCACCTCGACGGCGGGGTCGACGAGCCCGGTCGGACGCACGACCTGCTCGACCACCTCGCCCCCGCTCTTCTCGAGCTCGTATTCGGCGGGCGTAGCGGAGACGAAGATCGAGCGGCGCATCTTGCGCTCGAACTCATCAAAGCGCAGCGGCCGGTTGTCGAGCGCCGAGGGGAGGCGGAAGCCGTAGCGCACAAGGGTCTCCTTTCTCGCGCGGTCGCCGCGGTACATGCCGCCGAGCTGCCCCATCATCACGTGGCTCTCGTCGAAGAACATCAGTGCGTCGGGCGGCAGGTAGTCGATGAGGCAGGGCGGGGCGACCCCGGGCGCGAGGCCCGTGAGGTGGCGCGAGTAGTTCTCGATCCCCTTGCAGAACCCGACCTGGTCGAGCATCTCGAGGTCGAAGGTCGTGCGCTGCTCGAGGCGCTGCGCCTCAACAAGGAGGTTTTCGCGCAGGAGCTCGGCCTTTCGTTCGGCGAGCTCCGCCTTGATCGTCCCGATCGCGCGGACGATGTCCTCGCGGGGCGTGACGTAGTGGCTCGCCGGGTAGACCACGAACCGCGGCACCTTTTGGAGCACCTTGCCGGTGATCGGGTCGAAGAGGAGGATCGCGTCCACCTCGTCGTCGAAGAGCTCGATGCGCACGGCCGTCTCCGCATGCTCCGCGGGGAAGACGTCGATCGTGTCGCCGCGCACCCGGAAGGTGCCGCGGGCGAACTCCATCTCGGTGCGCTTGTACTGCATGCGCACGAGCTGCCCAATGAGCGCCCGCTGCGGCTTCATGTCGCCCGTGCGCAGGATGAGGCGCATCTCGGTGTAGCTCTCGGGCGCGCCGATGCCGTAGATCGAGGAGACGGTGGCGACGAGGATGGTGTCGCGCCGCTCGAGGATCGACTTCGTCGCGGCGAGCCGCATCTGCTCGATGTGCTCGTTCACCGCCGCGTCCTTCTCGATGAAGAGGTCGCGCGCGGGCACGTAGGCCTCCGGCTGGTAGAAGTCGTAGTAGGAGACGAAGTACTCGACGGCGTTCTCCGGGAAGAAGTCGCGCATCTCCGCGTAGGTCTGGGCGGCGAGCGTCTTGTTGGGCGCGAAGATGATCGCGGGCACGCCCGCGCGGGCGATCACGTTCGCCATCGTGTAGGTCTTCCCCGACCCGGTGACGCCGAGAAGCGTCTGGAACATCAGTCCGTTCTCGAGCCCCTGCGTGAGCTTCTCGATCGCCTGCGGTTGGTCGCCCGCAGGGGGAAAGGGCTCGTGAAGGATGAAGGGCGAGTTCGGGTAGGTGACGGTCTGCACGAAAGGCGGTCCTGGGAAGAGGGAAATCCCTCCATTTTACGGAGAGCGCCCTCCCCGCGCGTACACCGGACCCAAAAAGAATCTATGAACATCAACAAATTGCGTCAGAATGCCTGCCGTAGTTACATTTTGTTACATTCTGGAACTTGCGGAAATGAAGGAAGCCACATAAACTTCACAGCCTTGATTCCCCGATAGCTCAGTCGGTAGAGCGACGGACTGTTAATCCGCAGGTCGCTGGTTCGAACCCAGCTCGGGGAGCCAAGAATTCCGAAGGGAGCGCTGATTGTTGATCAGCGCTCTTTTTTTGTCCATCAATTGTCTGCGTCTTCGCACTCAGGGTCCATCACCCTTGCGCAGAGCGCGCGCCCCACGCGTCCGGACTTCCGGAAAAGCGCTACGCAATTCGCCCGAGAGTCGCTGACGGATCCGGGTGGAAGGCCCTCCCCCGCAGAGCCCTCCCGCCGCCGGGACTCCTAGAATCAGTGGCATCGTCACTGCGTCCAGGAGGACCCACACATGCGCCACAGCGCCGAAACGCTCCGACGCGCCGCCCAAGGGTGGCTCGCCGCCACCGGGAGCGACCCCTATGAAGCCGAGGTCGTCGCCGACCATCTCGTCAACGCCAATCTCCGCGGCCACGACAGCCACGGCGTCGGCATGATCGCCGTCTACCGGGCGTTCCTCAAGGACGGGCGTCTGAGGCCCAACACCGCCCCGCGGATCCTCAACGACCGCGGCGCCATCCTGCAGTTCTCGGGCGACCGCGGCTACGGCCAGAGGATTGGGCACGACGCGACCGAGCAGGCGATCGCCCGCGCGAAGGAGACGGGCATCTGCATGTACACGATCGCGAACACCTGCCACCTCGGGCGCATCGGCACCTACGGCGAACAGTGTGCGGACGCGGGCATGGTGTCGCTCCACTTCGTGAACGTCACCCACCTCGATCCGCTCGTCGCCCCCTGGGGCGGCGCGGACGCCCGCTTCGGCACCAACCCCTTCTGCTGCGCGATTCCCGCGACCGAAAAGAACGGCCGCTTCATCCTCGACTTCGCCACCTCGATCGTGGCGATGGGCAAGACCCGCGTCGCCTACCTCGCGAAGAAGCGCTTCCCGCAGCCCGTGATGCTCGATGCCAAGGGCCAGCCCACCGACGACCCGAAGGTAATGTGGGAGGACCCGAAGGGTTCGCTCATGCCGATGGGGCTCTACAAAGGCGCGGGGCTCTGCTTCGCCTGCGAGCTCCTTGCGGGCCTCCTCTCGACGGGCGGCACCAACGCGCCCTCGCTTCTTGAGCGCGACGGCACGATCGTCAACAACATGACGAGCATCGTGATCGACCCGAAGGCGCTCTGCGACCTCACGTGGATGAAGCGCGAGATGGACGCGATGATCGAATACGTGAAGGCCTCGCCCGAACCCGATCCGAAGGGGAACCCGATCCTGGAGCCCGGCGAAATCGAGCGTGAGCGCACGGCCGAGCGCACCGCGAACGGCGTCGAGATCTCCGAGGGCGAATGGGCGAAGATCCGCGAAACCTGCGCCGAGGCGGGCGTCGAGGTCGAGGACTGAGTCCCCAGAGCGGCAGAACACCAACACGCACGACAAGGAACAGCACCGATGCGCCACAGCGAACACGAACTCAGAAACGCCGCCGAGAAGTGGCTCTCCGCCACCGGCAGCAACGCCTATGAAGCGAAGGTGGTCGCCGACCACCTCGTCAACGCCAACCTGCGCGGCCACGACAGCCACGGCGTCGGCATGATCGCCATCTACCGCGACTTCATCCAGGACGGGAGGCTCAAGCCCAACACCGCGCCCCGCCTTCTCAACGACCGCGGCTCGATCCTGCAGTTCGCGGGCGACCGCGGCTACGGCCAGAGAATCGGCCACGATGCGACCGAACAGGCGATCGCCCGCGCCAAGGAGACGGGCCTCTGCCTCTACACGATCGCCAACACCTGCCACCTCGGGCGCATCGGCACCTACGGCGAGCAGTGCGCGGACGCCGGCATGGTGTCGCTCCACTTCGTGAACGTACAGCACTTCCAGCCGCTCGTCGCCCCCTGGGGCGGCTCGGACGCGCGCTTCGGCACGAATCCCTTCTGCTGCGCGATTCCCGCGACCGAAAAGAACGGCCGCTTCATCCTCGACT
>ERZ833515.783-NODE-783-length-25939-cov-6.280714_pt1 | contig 25939 bp, 17 predicted proteins | sample MGYA00519949_ERZ833515 | MGnify/ENA primary metagenome ERZ833515 (study PRJEB31850, sample SAMEA3708741) | human gut metagenome | biome: human gut; feature: human-associated habitat; material: faeces | place: China | collected 2014 ...
ATTCTCTCTTAATAAAAGAAAATGGAATATAGAATCATAATGATTTATTTTGTGAAGAAATTATGATAATATAAGAATGAAAAACAACATTCAGCTCTAAAATAATACATAATAATTAGAGGTGAGATATGAGTTAGGGAGGGAATATGCAGAAGAAAAAATTATTATTATTATCAGCAATAGTTTTATTGATGGGAACAAATAGTTATGGAAGATTATACCCTAAAGATGGAGAAGTAATTACCCAAGAGAATATAGAAAAACATTTGGGAGAAAAACCAGATAAGAATGGTGTAGCAACAATTGTAAGTATTGCTAAAAATGTGGGGGCTAGTGTTGATGAGAAAGTAAATTTAGAGTTGGTAAATTCTGAAGATGGAGTTCTAAAAAAAGTTATAAATATAGCAAGTGGGAGTTCTGATATTGCGACTACTAATAATGGAATTATAAAAGCTACTAATAATGGTGGAAAAGGAGTAGAGATAGTTTCTATTCAAAGTGGGAAGTTTGTAAATAATGGAACTATTGGTATTAATGGTACTGGTGGAAAAGGAATAAATATAACTGGAGCTAATGTAAAAACAGAAAATAATGGAACAATAGAAGTTAATGGGGGAGCAAGTGGAGTTGTTGTAAGTAATGATAGTGCTTCTTTTGTAAATAATGAAACTGGAAAAATAATAGCAACTGGTGAAAACTCAAAAGGAATAGAAATAACAAAAGGAACAGCAGAAAATAAAGGTATAATAGAAGCAAAAGATGGTGCTATCGGAGTTTATGTAAATGGAGGAAACTTAACAAATAGTGGTAAAATAATAGCTTCTGGAGTAAATACTGATGGAGTAAGAATAGAAAAAGGTAATTTTACAACAGATGAAAATAGTGTGATTGAAGTAAATGGAAGTGATAAATTAACTTCTGGTAAATCAGAAGCAAGTGGTGTAAAAGTAAATGGAACTTCTAACTTTGTAAATAATGGGATTATTAAGGTATCGGGAACTACTGATGGAGCATACTCTGGATATCAATCAAAAGGAATAAATATAAATAGTGCAACTACTATTGCAGAAAATAAAGGAACTATTATTGTTGAAAGAAATGGAATAGGAGTAGGAACAAAAGGAACATTTACAAATAATGGTGGAATAAAAGTAAGTGGAAGTGGAATAGGAATAAATGTAATAGATAGTGGAAATGCCATTAATAATGAAATAATAGAAGCTGATGGAAAAAGTTATGGAATACAAGTATCAGCTAAAGGAACAGTAACAAATAAAGGAACTATTATTGTAAAAAATGGTTCAACAGGAATAACAACGTCAAAGGTAGATGGAAATACAACAAGTTATACTGATATAATTAATGAAGGAGTTATTGAAGTAAGTGGAGATAATTCGACAGGAATGCAGGCTAATGATAATAGAAAAGTTGTAAATAATGGAGATATATTAGTAAATGCAGGGAAATTTACTTCTGGGATGAAAGCTTATGGTAAAAATGCATTAGCAGAAAATAATAAAAATCTAACTATTATTGGAGATGGAATAAATACTTCTAATGGAATGATTGCTCAAAATGGTGGAAAAGTAGTCAATGGAAAAGATGGAGTAGTAAAGGCTAGTGGAAAAACAACCTCAGCAATGTCAGCTAGTGGAAAGGGTTCAGTAGCAGAAAATAATGGTAAGATAGAATTATATAATAATGCTATTGGTATGAAAATAGAAAAAGATGGAATAGGAATTAATAGTGGAAGTATAGTTGGAATAGGAAAAGGAGTAACATTAAATAGTGGTATTTTTGTTAATAATGGAACAATAGATACTACTGGAAATGCTATTGAATCATATAGTGGGACTAATAATACTGTTTACTTAAAAACTGGAAGTAAGATAAATGGAAAAATAGTAGGAAATACTGGAATAGATGTACTTGCTTTAGAAGGAAAAGATGGAGAATATAATAACCTTGATGTTTCAAAATATGAAGCTATAACTGTTAGAAATGGAGATGCTACAATCTCAGATTCTACAATAGCATTAGAATATAACAAAGGAACAGAAGATTATTTAAATACTAGTAATAATGAATTGGATAAATTAGAAAATTCCTCTACTACAAAGGCAGAGAGTACAGGAAATTTAACTATGAAAAATAGTAGTTTAATTATAGACTTTAAGGATTCGTTAACAAATCCAGATGCAACAGAAAACCCAATAATAGATGCTGGAAGTTTAACTTTTGATGGAAACACAAGTTTTGTTTTTAATTCTAGTGATGGGAGGACAGAATTTAATTTAAATGAAGCTTTAGGATTAGAAAATGGAATAGATATAAAAGATGCTATTTTTGAAAAAACAGCAGTATGGGACTATCAAACTGATGAAAATGGAAATATAATAGCTAAAAAAGAAACTTATGATAATGTAATTACAGATAATAGATTAGATGGTTTTGCTAAAGTATTTGAAGAGAATAGAAGTAGTATGTCAGGAGATTTTTTTGAGAAAGTTGTAGCAGAATTAGATACATTAGAAACTAGAGAAGAGTTTAACGATGCTATGGCACAAATGTCAGGTGGAATACATGGATATACTGTGGATATAGCAGCAATCAACTCAAGAATATTAGTAAATACTATGAAAAATAGAGCAATGTCAAGAGAGTATTTAACTACTAGACCAGTAAATACATGGGCTCAAGATGTTATATATTTAGATGGAAATCATAGAATGGATGGACTTATGTCTGCTTCATATAATGAAAATGGAATACTAGGAGTTACAGAAAAGCAAGTATACCCTAATGCAAGATTAGGATTTATTTATGGTGGAAGTAATGGAAAAGCAAAATTTAATGGTGGAAATAGTGGAGATATATCAACTACAAATACATATATAGGTGGATATTACAACTATGATTTTAATAATAATCTGTCATTAAATACTAATTTTGCTTTTGTATATGGACATAATAGAGTAAATAGAAAAGTAAATATAGGAAACTTCAGTGAGGAATTAAAATCTCATTATCCTACATATGCTATGGGAGTAGGAACAAGTGCTATCTATACTGTTAAAGATGATATGAAAAATGAAGCTTCATTCTATGCTGGAATAGATGTGAATAGAATAATGCAAGGAAATATAAATGAGAAAGAGGAAATAAAAATTGGCTCAAATGATAATTTAATGATAAAAAATGGTGGAGCAAATGAATTTTCTTACTATTCAATAACTCCAAGTGTTGGATTTATGGTTCAAAATACAGGATATGTTTTTGATAAAAAATATTTAGTCGGAGCAGATTTAGCTTGGGAAACAGAGCTAGGAAATATTAAAGATGGAAAAAGATTAAAGATGCAAGGTATAGCAGATCAATACAAAGTAGGAACTATGGAGAGAGAAAATATATTTTCTACAAGTATCTTTGGTCAAATAGATTTAACAGAGTCTTTAGCTTTAAATGGTAGATATTCAGCATCAATCTCTGATAATTATAATTCAGATTTAGTAACTTTAGGAATGACATATAAAATGGATACATTTGCTGATAACTTTGTTGTAGGACCATTTTTAAGTGGATTAGAAAATAATAAGTTTACTTCAGACAGATGGAGTGGAACTTTTGCATTTATGTTTGAAAATGAAGATGACTCAGATAGAGTATATTATTCACAAATAGATGATTTATTAAGTAGCGGAGATTATGCTACATCAACAAAAGTGAAACCTAAGTTTACTTTAAGTTTAAGAGATAAAAAATCAAAATGGTCATACTATTTTGAAGGATACTATATGGCAAATGATTTCTTAAAGGATACTAAAGCAGGAGAAGCAGACCAAAAAGCTACAAGAATTCATGGTGAAGCTAGATGGAATGATTCATATTCTAAAGGAAGATATGGATTTAATGTAGGATATAGAAATGAAACTTCAGATAAACCAGTGGCATATCAATATACAGAGGGAGAAAGAACAACAAGAGGGGTACATCAATTAAGATTAACGCCAAACTTCTCATATAACTTAGGCAGTGGATTTAGATTAGATATGAAAACTACGGGAGTTTTTGAGTATAACTATACTGGTGTAAGAGATGGACAAATGGATTTCTTAATGGAAAATGAGCACTATTTAGTATATACAGGATTTATGCCAAGATGGCAATTAAGAATGGGATATTATAGAGAAGATAGATGGATGGATAATGATAGTAATAAGCTTGGATGGGATAGTACTTTAAAAGCTGTTACTGAACAAGTAGGACCAGGAAGATATCAAGCAAATCAATTAAGACCATCAGCAACTTACTACTTTGGAAATGGAGATAGTATGACATTTGCTCTAAGAGTACCATTAGGTAATGGAGCTTGGTACAATGAGTTAGGAACAGATAAGAAAGCTTCTGAAAGCTATGAAACAAGATATACAGTAAACTATAACCATGTGGTGGTACCTGGATTCAATATCTTTGGAGAACTTACATTCTTAGATTTAAAAACTAAAGTAACGAAAGAAAATGATAGAAAAGTTACAAGAGCATACTCATTTAGACCAACAGTAGGATTTAGTTATAGTTTCTAATAGGAGGAAGGAGAAAAGATGAAAAAGAAAATAATATTAATATGTGCAATACTAGCTTTAACAACTACTTCTTTCTCTCAAGAGGTAGAAAAAATAGAGAATACAAAAAAACATGAGATTTCTCAACAGGAGATAAGAGATTATAAAAAGATAAGAGATGGTTGGGTAGAATTTTTAACTGGCTTACCACAAGATGATAGAATTTTAGAGATGTCAAAAGCTGACATCTCTAGAATAGTAGCTATGAATGAAGGAGTAGCAGATAAAGTTTATGAGAATATGAACTTTGATAAAAATAGAACATCTATTTTTAAAGGTGCTGAAAATATGAAAAATGGAGTTCATGTTATGAGACAATATGAGAACTTAGTAAAAATAGCTAAGGCATATGCAACTCCAGGAACTAAATACTATAAAAATGAAAAAACTAAACAAGATATAATAGATAGTTTAGATTGGTTGTATGATAATGCTTATCATGAAGGATTACCAGAACTAGGAAACTGGTGGCAATGGGAGTTAGGAATTCCTAAAAATCTAAATGATTTACTAACTTTAGTGTATGATGATGTACCAGCAGAAAAAAGAATGAAATACCTAAAAGCTTCTCAATATTTCCAACCTTATGCAGAGTGGTCAGGTGTAAGTCCATCGGCTTCTTACTCTTCATCTCCAGATAAGAGAATTTCTACTGGGGGAAATAGAATGGATACATCGATAATCTCATTTTTAAGAGGTGTATTGATGGAGGATAAGGTACAAGTATTAGATGGATTAAATGCAGTGGCTGATGTTGGAGAGTATGTAACTTCAGGGGATGGCTTCTATAGAGATGGTTCATTTATTCAACATGACAATGTAGCATATAATGGAACATACGCAGCAGTACTTTTTAATGGATTAGGTTCTATTTTATGGTTAATTAATGGAACAGAGTTTAAAATAGAAGACCCAAGAATAGATAATATTTATGAGTCTATTTTAAATGGATATAGTTATCTTATGATAAATGGAGGAGTGAATGACTCTGTAAATGGAAGATCTATTTCAAGAGATAAGTCTAATGATGTTGAGAAAGGAAGAGCGTTAGTTAGTTCTTTTGCAATGTTATCAGAGGGAGCTAGTCCAGAGTATAAAGAAAAGTTACAATCGTTAATAAAGAAATTAATTCAAGATAATAATTCTTATTATACAATAGACAAAGTAAGTAATCAAACTATAAAAAATATCTTAATAGATATAATGAATAATAAAAGTATAAAACCTTTAGAAGTAAATGGGACAAAAGTTTTTGGTGCCATGGATAGAGCTGTATATTTCAATGGAAAAGATGGAAAAGTAGTAGTGTCAATGCACTCATCAAGAGTAGCTAACTTTGAGACAATGAATGGAGAAAATATAAAAGGTTGGTATACTGGAGATGGAATGACATATATCTATGGTAAGGATTCAAGTGCATTTACAGAATTTTGGCCAACAGTAGATGACTATCATCTACCAGGAGTAACTAATAGTTTAAATCCTAGAGGAGATAAATCAGGAGAGAGAAGAATGATAGGATTTGTATCTCCAAAATCTTTTGTAGGAGGAGTTGAAACTGGAAGAGAATCATTTGTAGGAATGGATATGATATCTTGGAATAAACAAACTGAGATGAAAAAATCTTGGTTTATGATAGATGGAGTTACATTAGCAATAGCTTCAAATATAGATAGTAGAGATGGAATAATTCATACTACTGTAGATAATAGAATTTTAGAAGATGGAAAAATCTATTTAGATGGAAAGCAATTAAAAGAGGAGATTACAATTCAAAATCCTAAAAATCTTTCTATAAACTTTAATGAAAACTATCCAGATGAAAATATTGGATATAAGATAGTAGAAGCTCCTGAGGTAGTAGTAAAAGTAACTGAAAATAAAGGTAGTTGGAAAGATATTGGAGGAAGCTCTGATAAAGAGATAACAAAAAAATATTTTACAACATATATTAATCATGGAAAAAATCCTAAAGATGCAAAATATGCTTATGTAATTTTACCAATGTTCTCTAAAGAAGAGGTGGATAGTTTTGACACTTCAAGATTTGAAATAGTAAAAGCTGATAATGAGGCTCATATAGTTAAAGATAAACAAACTAATACAGTAGGTATAAACTTCTGGAAAGATAAACCACAAAAATTTGAAGGAATAAAAACTTACTCTACCCTTTCAGTCTTAAAGAAAGAAAAAGGAGATATCTTAGATTTATATGTAAGTGATCCAGCTCAAATACAAAATTATGATTCAAAAATTGAATTAGATGGAAAATATGAGTTAGTAGAAAGTACAGATAAGAATATCAAGCTAAATATTAAGAACTTTATAACAGAAATAGAAGTAGATTTAAAAAATAATGGTGCTACTAAATATATAAAACTAAGAAAAGTAAAATAGCTAATAAGTTTTCATAAAATTTTCCCAGTAAATAGAGAGGATAGATTATTAATTTTCTATCCTCTTTTCTTTTATAGAAAAATAGTGTCTACATTATTCTATAAAATAATTATACAGAATAATGAAGATTTACATTAGAAATGATTTTGATTAAGATAATTATATAGTATTAAGTATTATTATAAAAATTAAATTTATGAGAAAAGAGGTTATGATGACAAGAAAAAATAGGATTACCTTTAGAAAGATGTTGCTTTCTATTGCAGTTTTAATCAATAGTTATGCTTATGGAAATTATCAATTTGAAGGAGGAATTCCAGAAAATATAATTGTTGGAAAGAATTCAAAAATAGAGATATCAAAAGAGATAGTAAAAGATGGAGAGCAATCTTTAAAATGGAAATTTAAAAAAGGAGATAAACTCTCTATAAAAGGAGATGTAGGATATAAACCTTTTCAAGAGGGAGGAAAGGAAAAATCAAGAGCAAGTTTTGCTATGTGGATATATAATAAAACTCCAATAAAAGATAAACTAAAGGTAGAGTTTAAAAAGTATGGAGAAACAAAGTCATACTTTGAAATAAATATGGATTTTACAGGTTGGAGAACTATGTGGGTGCAGTATGATAGAGATATGAAGGGAAGAGCAATTACAGGAATGGACGAAATAGTATTTATTGCTCCTAATTCTGATGGAGAGATATATTTAGATCAAATTATCCCTTCTATTTTGATAGACCCTAGATACAATGCTAGAGATGAGCAGGTAAATTTTGTAAATCTATCAGCTGATTATACAGCTAATGCTCACTGGATGGCTCTATATAAAAATTATAATCAAATAAAGAAAAGTAATTTGAATGAGATAACTTCTCAAGAGAAGATAGGATTACAAAAAATAGAGGAGAAGCTAAGAGAAAATATCTTAAAAAATGTAAAGGTAAAAGATAAAAATATTAGAGAGAAGAGAGAAAAGTTAGAGGAGTATAAAAAACAATTCTTAGCTACTCCACAGTTGATAGAAATTTATGAAGAGTTACCAAAAAAGGAGTTTATGTTGATAGATTATCTTCCTCTTCAAGAGTTTGGAACTTATTTAAGAGAGTTAGCATATATGTATAACTCTACAAATAATAAAAAACAACAAGAAGATATATATTCTATATTTAGAGAAGCACTTGATTTTATGTATAGTCAAGGTTGGACAAAGGGAAGCTCTCAAGGAACAATACACCATCTTGGATATAATATAAGAGAGGTATATCAAAGTATCTTGCTTATGAGAGAACCACTTTTATCTCATGGAGATTTAGCTAAAGCTAAAGAGATGGTAATGTGGTATAGTGCTATGGGAATGATATATACTCCAATCGAAGAGATAAAAGGTGTAAATATAGATGTATTGAATACAATGTTACCTGGAATGTTAACAGCTATAATGTTAAATGAAGATGAAAGAGTAGCAACTGCACAACTTAGACAATTCAATAATTATCTAGCTTACGGAATAAATTATACACCTGGTCTTTCTGGAGGTTTTAAAGATGATGGTTCTGTATTTCATCATATGCAAAATTATCCAGCTTATGCAAAAGGAGCTTTTGAAGGATTAACTCCAATAATCTATTACTTAGGAAATACAGATTTTGCTTTAGATGAAACTGCCTATAATAAGGTAAAAAAATCTGTTCTTATGTCAAGAATCTATTCTAATAAATATAATTGGTTAATTAGTATAAGTGGAAGACATCCAAATGATAGTTTTAAAATATCCACTGATGTATTTGGATATGCAGCATATGGGAAAAAAGAGGGTATAGATAAGGAGCTAGCTGAAGCATATTTAAGACTTGATAGTGGAAAATTTGCCAAAGAATTTAAAAAACTTGGGTATAGAGAGGAAGAAACTCCAAATGGAGCTTGGACAATGAATATGGGATCGCTACAACTTCATAGAAGAGATGAGTGGTTAGTGGGAGTAAAGGGATTTAGTAGATATTTGGTAGGAAATGAAACTTATAAAAAAAATAATCTATATGGAAGATATATGAGTTATGGAACTGTTCAAATATTACAAAACTCTTTAAAAGAGAGTGGATTTGTACAAGAGGGATGGAACTGGGCACACTATCCTGGAGCTACTGCTATTGCTTTACCATTAGAAGAGATGAAGTCGAGTATAGCTCAAGTAGATACATTTAGTGGAATAGAGGAGATGTTACTTTCAGATGAAACTTATTCTGGAGGAAATAACTTAAATAACAATGGTATGTTTGCTATGAAATTACACGAAAATCCAAAATATAATGGAAGCCATAGAGCTAGAAAATCTGTATTTTTCTTTGATAATAGAGTGGTATTATTAGGTAGCAATATAGAAAATGACGATAAAGTTAATGAAACTCATACTACTCTTTTCCAAAACTATTTAGGAGATGGGAAAATTGAAAAAGTAGAAAAGGTAACGAAGGGAGATATAGTTTTAGTAGATAGTCAAAATAATATCTATGCAGTTGCTGATGGAGAGGTACATTATAAAAGAGAAAAACAACACTCTTTTGACCAAAAAGAGGGAACTCCAACTGAAAATAATTATGAGTTAGCGTATATTAACCATGGAAAAAATCCAAAAGATAAGGGATATGAGTATAGTATCTTAGTTAAAGGAAATGAGGAGGAACAAAATAAATTTAAAATTGATAAAGGATATGAGGTACTTAAAAAAGATTATAATGCACATATAGTGGAAGATAAAGTATCTAAAATGAGGGGATATGCTTTATTTGAAAGTGGAAAGATAAAGGATAGGTATATCTCTGAAATAGATACCCCATCTATGATAATGATTGCTCCAATGGAAGCTGGGATAGAACTTAGTTTTGTTGATCCAGATTTAAGACTTTATGAAGGAAGAGATGAAAGTCAGTATGATAAAAATGGTAAAATGAGAGAGGTAAGTATATATTCTAGAGCTTGGAATAAAAATAATTCAATACCTCATACTTCAAAGGTTGTTTTAAATGGAAAATACAAATTAGAAGAGAATAAAGGGATAAAAGTTGAATATCAAGATGAGAAAACAATTCTTTATATAACAACTACTTATTCTAAAGTTATAAAAATTAAGTTACAAAAAATTTAAAAAATATTATAAATTCTTAAAGAGAATTTAAAGTAAAAAAGAAGGTACTGTTGCAAATTCTTAAATTGCAATAGTACCTTCTTTTAAATTTTAAAGTTAATTCTTAAATACCATCTTCGTCATCAGTAGAGGTATTAGTTATAATAGGATTAAATAATATTATATTGTCTTTAGCGAAGTTTAAAATCTCATCTGCTATGTAATTTATATCTTTTTCTTCTGAAAGTTCGATTGCAGAGATTATCATTGGCATATTACAACCACCAAAAATCTTGTATTCTGGATTCTCTTCACTTAAGAGAACAGCAGTTGAAAAAGGAGTCCCACCAACTAAGTCAGTTAAAAATAAAATTTGCTTACTATTTAATTCTTGAATAAGATTTTTTAATTTATCTTCTAATTCTCTATTTCCCATACCGTTATTAAAATCTACAAAATATACATTAGATTGTTCTCCAAGAATATATTTTATGGTTTCTTTTATAGAAGTGGCAAATTGTCCATGTCCAGTTATTACAATAGGTATCATATGACCTCCATTATTTATAGTACACCAAAGAATTTTCCAACAATACCAATAACTAATGTTACTACTATTAGGAAGATAGGCTTTTTACCTTTTTTCAATAGATAGAACATGAATAATGTATAAAGAAGAGGAAGCATATTTGGCATAATTTTATCTATAATATCTTTTTGAATATCTATACTAATACTTCCTAGATTAACGACATAAGCGATATTCATTCTTACAAATGAAGCTATAAGTCCTCCAATAACTGTAAGTCCTAAGATTAGAGAACCGTTAGTTACATATTGAGTATCATCTTTTAATTTCTCAATAGCTCCTACTCCCATTTTATAAGAGTAATGCATTAAGAAAAATCTTAAGAAGAGATGAACAATATTAAAAACTAATAAGAAGATAATAGGACCAGCTATATTACCTTGTATTCCTAAAGAAACTCCAACAGAAGCAGCAATAGGAAGTAAAGTAAACCAGAATAAAGCATCTCCAATACCACCAAGAGGTCCCATTAAAGCTATTTTTATACCTCTTATAGAATCTCTACTCTCTTTATTTTCTTCCATTGCAAGTACAAGCCCTTGTACAAATGTAACTAAGAAAGGATGTACGTTGAAAAATTCTAGATGTAATTTCATAGAATTACTTAAATCTTCTTTATTTTTATGAATTTTCTTTAGTCCAGGAAGAATAGAATATAACCAACCACCAGCTTGCATTCTTTCATAGTTGAAAGAAGCTTGTAAAAGTAATGATCTCCAAATCATTCCATTTAAATCTTTTTTAGTTAAAACTTTCTCTTTACTTGTATCTCTATATTCCATCGCTATAATCCTCCTCACCATTTGCTGTTGCTACAGGTTCTAAGCTATCCATTTTTTTATTTATGAAGTAATCGTATAGAGCAATTATGAATCCAATTGCAGCAATACCTATAACAGGTAGATTTAGATAAGTTGCTAAGATAAATCCTAGTACAAAGAATATGATATAATTTTTCTTAAACATAATATTTAATAACATAGCAAATCCAATTGCAGGCATTAATCCACCAGCTACTCCAAATCCAGCTATTAACCACTCTGGTAAAAGTTCCACAATCTCTTTAGCTGCTTCAGCACCCAATGAAATTGGTAAAAATGTAACAATAAAATAGAATACAAATAATAGTGCCATTCCTAAGTAGTTGATTCTCTCAATTCCACTTGTATTGCATTCTTCAGCAAACTTATCTGCCTTATGCATAACAGGTGAGAAGAAAGTAAACATCAATGTAATACAAGCTTGAACTGCTACAGCAAATGGGATTGCTATTCCAACTGCTGTTGCAGGATCTTGTTTAGTTAAAATAGCGAAAGCACTACCTATAATACCTCCAACTACAACGTTAGGTGGTTGTGCTCCTCCAACTGGCACTGCTCCCATCCATACAAGCTCAAGGGTAGCTCCAGCAATAAGCCCCATTTTTAAATCACCTAGAATTAAACCTACAATTGCTCCTGTTACAATAGGTCTATGGATATGAAAAAGTCCATTAAATAAATCAATACCAGCAATACCAGCAAATATTGCTATTAACAATGATTCTAGTAACATAGTCTTCCTCCCTTAAAAATTTATTTTATTAATTCCCAAATATTTTCTTTTGCTTCAGTAGGAACTCTTTGTATTTCTACTTCTACACCAAGTTCTTTTAATCTATTAAAAGCTTTTATATCATTATCATCAACACAAACAGCCTTTGAAATTTGTTTTTTTCCTTCAGACATATGCATATTTCCAACATTTACTTTTTTTATAGGAACTCCACCTTCAACTAATTTTACTACATCTTGAGGTGTTTCAGCTATGATAGCTATAAGTTGTCTATCAGCAGCTTTGTGAATGATATCAATAGTTTTTTGAATAGAAAAAAATCTTGTTTGAACCCCTTTAGGTGCAGCAAGGTTCATTAAATTTTGTCTAGTAGGATTAGTTGAAACATCATCATTAGGAACTAATAATAAGTTTGCTCCTGAATATTGAGTCCAAGCAGTAGCTACTTGACCATGGATTAATCTGTTATCAATTCTAGTTAAAACGATATTAGGCATAATAAAATCCTCCTTAAAATGTTGTGTTGTACGTACCTCTTTCGATAATTTTACAACTTTAAAAATATAATGTCAATAGATAAAATGTTTTTTTTTAGTATTTTTTTTATTAAAAAAGTTTAATTTGAAGTAAAAAACAAAAAAAATAAATTTAGTTGATTTAAAAAATTATAGGGGGTTTTAAAAAGTAAATTTATTATTTTTGTATATTATATTTTCTAAATAGAATATCTATTGTAAAATAGTTCTTTACAGTCTTAAAAAGAACAAAATGAGTTGTAAAAAACCTTGAAAAAATTTATTAGATACAAGTTGATTAAAAGTGATGAAAAAGCTGTATTTCTTGTATGATACAAGTTTAAGCCAGTAAAAATAAGGGTTGACAAGGAAAAGTAGAAAGGTTATACTTGTTATAACAAGATGATATCATTTTATTAAACCATGGGAGAAAAAATGTTTAAAATTGACAAAAAAAGTGAAATACCTTTATACCAACAGTTAGCTCATAGTATAAAAAAAGCTGTAGATGAGCAAAAGCTTAAAGAAAATGATAAAATTCCAGCAGAAAATGAATTTTGTAAAATTTATGATTTAAGCCGTACAACAGTAAGACAAGCTCTAGATATTTTAGAAAAAGATGGATATATTTATAAATTGAGAGGGAAAGGAAGTTATGTTTCTACTCCTAAGATATATCAAAATCGTTCTAGTTTTAGTAAGTTTTATGATGATATGAGAAGCCTTGGAAAAGTTCCAGTTTCAAAAATAATCTCATTGAAAATAAAAGTAGCTGATGCCTATGTAAGAGAAAAAATGCAACTAGAAGAGAATGAAATGCTATGCCAAATTAAATGGATAAGATATGGAAATAATGAGCCTCTTATTTATGAAACAATTAATCTTAACTATAAGCTAGTAGATGGAATAGAAATGAAAGAACTTACTGACAAAAAACTTTATGATATTTTATCTGAGGAGTACGGAATAAAAATGACACATGGAAAAGAGTTATTTTATCCATGTAAATTAGACATAAATGAAGCAAAAAATTTAGGATTAAAAGAAAATGATTTAGGAATGAAGGTAGAAAGGGTAGTGTTTCAAGGTAAAGATGTAGTAGAATATACAACTTCTACAGTAAGAGGAGATAGATTTATATATACTACAAATTTTTAGTTAAGTTTTAGGATTTTTTAGAAGATAAATTTAGGGGTGGTAAAATGACATTTATATCATTTGTGTTTATTACAGCATTAATAGCTTTTATATCTTGGTTAAAAACAAAAGATGAAGAGAATAGTGCAAAGGGGTATTTTTTAGCAGGTAGAGGACTGACAGCAACAGTAATTGGGTTTTCAATGGTTCTTACAAGTTTATCAACTGAACAACTTGTTGGAGTAAATGCTTCATCATATGCTAGTAACTTTTCAATAATAGCTTGGACAGTTCAATCAGTAATTCCATTATGTGTACTTGCAATATTCTTACTACCAAGATATTTAAAAGGTGGATTTACAACAATACCAGAGTTTTTCGAAGAAAGATATGATAAACAAACAAGACAGATAATGTCTCTTTTATTCTTAGTAGCATATACATTTGTAATGATTCCAGGAGCTTTATACTCAGGAGCAATAGCTTTTACACAAATATTTGACGTAGAAGCAATGTTTGGAGTAAGTTTTAATGTAGCATTATGGAGTGTGGTGTGGTTAATAGGAATTATTGGAGGAATATATGCTATATTTGGAGGATTAAAAGCAGTAGCAGTATCTGATACATTAAATGGTTTTGCTCTAATAATAGGTGGAGCTATGATACCTTTCTTTGCTTTAAAATATCTTGGAGAAGGAAGTATGGCAAAAGGAGTAGAGATAGTAACTACTACTCATATTGATAAACTTACAGCTTGGGGAGGAGCAGCAGATCCTGTACCTTGGACAACTATATTTACAGGAATCTTAATAGTAAACTTCTTCTATTGGACAACAAACCAAGCAATTATTCAAAGATCGTTAGCAGCTAAAAGTTTAGCAGAGGGACAAAAAGGTATATTATATGCAGGAGTATTCCTATTATTTTTACCATTTTTATTAAATGTACCTGGATTAGTATCATTCCATATTTTTGGAGATTCTATAAAAACAATAGACTTAGCTTATCCAATGTTAGTTTCAAAAGTACTACCTAAACCATTATTAGGTTTCTTTACAGCTTGCTTATTTGGAGCAATTTTAAGTACATTTAACTCATTTATCAATAGTGCTGCAACACTTTTCTGTTATGATATTTATAGACCAATATTTAAAAAAGATATTTCAGATGAAGATTTGATTAAAGTTGCTAAGATAGCAGGAACAATAATAGCAATAGTATCTATGATAATTGCTCCATTATTACAATATGGAACAGGAGGATTATTTTTACTATTAAAAAGATTTGCAGGATTCTTTAATATTCCAATAGTTGCTTTAGTAGCAGTAGGATTTTTAAATAAAACAATATCAGGAAAAGCAGCAAGAATAGTTGTATTACTACATGTTATTTTATACTATTCACTAGTATGGATTTTTAAAGTTCAAATAAACTTTACTCATGTAATGGGAGGATTATTTGTATTTGATATAGTTGCAATGTTTATACTAGGAAGTATTTTCAAAAGAGAAACTCCATATGTTCCATCAACAAGAAATAAATCAAATGTAGATTTAAGTGATTGGAAATATGTAAGAGAATTTTCAGCATTATTAATAATAGGTTTAGCATATCTTTATGCAGTATTATCACCAATAGGATTAGCTGGAGGAAATGGATTAGGAAGATTAACAGGAATATTTGTTGTATTAACAGTTATTATATTATTTATAATAAATAAAACAAAAAAAAGAAACAACTAAGGAGGCAGTATTAAATGAATAATATAGCTTTTATATTATTAGACCAAGTAAGAGTAGATATGCTTGGAACATATGGACATAAAATAGTAAAAACTCCAAATATGGATGCTATAGCAGCAGATGGAGTAAAGTTTAATAATGCTTTTACACCAGCTTCAGTGTGTGGTCCAGCAAGAACATCTCTTTTTACAGGACAGATGCCAAGTAATCATGAATTAATGAGAAATAGTGAAAAAGGTGGAGAGGGAGATCCTAAATTAGATAATCCTAATATCATAACTGAGATGGGAGATTATGCTAACTACTTAATTGGTAAATGGCATGTTGGAAAAACAGTACTCCCAAGAGATTTTGGATTTAGAGGACACAACTTTGATGGATATGGATATCCAGGAAGTGGAGTATACAAAAATATGGTATTTGCTCAAGGACCAAAACAGGAGCCAAGATATAGAGAGTGGTTAGAAGAGAAAGGATTTGAGATTCCAGAAGTAACAAGAGAGTATTTTGGAGAGAACCCACATCTTAGAGTTCAAGAGTTATGTGGATTATTAAGTGGACCAAGAGAAGCTTCATTACCATTCTTCGTAGTAGATGAAGCTAAAAAAGCTGTATTAGAAGCTAAAAAAGAAAATAAACCTTTCTTTGTATGGATGAACTTTTGGGGACCACATACACCATGTGTAATACCAGAGCCATATTATTCTATGTATAAGCCAGAAGATGTTGTGTTAGATGAGAGCTTTTATAATCCATTAGAAGGAAAGCCACTACACTATAAAGATATATCTAAAATGTGGGGAATGTGGAGTGCTTCAGAAGAGAGATGGAAAGAGGTAATCAGTAAGTTCTGGGGATATATAACTCTTATTGATGACGCTATTGGAGAGTTTGTAAAATTCCTTAAAGAAGAGGGATTGTATGAGAGTTTATTTATGGCAATAACTGCTGACCATGGAGATGCTATGGGAGCTCATAGAATGATAGAAAAGGGAGAGTTTATGTTTGATACAACATATAGAATCCCTATGATAATAAAAGATCCACTTTCAAATAGAAAAGGAGAGGAAGATAATAACTTTGTATATCTTCACGATTTAACTTCTACTTGTAATGAGGTAGCAGGGAAAAAAGCACCTGATTTCTTTGATGGAGAATCATTATTACCTATTTTAAGAGAGGGAAAAAATAATGATAGAAAAGGTGTATTAGGACAACTTGCTGGACATTTTGTGGCTTTTGAACAAAGAATGTGGAGAAGAGATGATTATAAACTTATCTTCAATGCCACTGATGTTGGAGAACTATATGATCTAAAAAATGACCCACAAGAGTTACACAATTTATTCTATGATGAGAAGTATTCTAAAATAAAAAGAGAGATGTTAGAAGAACTTCATGCTGAAATGGTAAAGATCAAAGATCCACTAGAAAACTGGTTATATAGAATAATCTATGAAATTTAATAGAGTTTAAATAAAAGGAGTTGTGGCAAATGATTTGTGACAACTCCTTTAAAATAAATTCTTGTAAAAAAGTGATAAAAGTGGTATTATCATAATAATTGGAAAATATTATGATGGAGGAATCTTATGTTATTAGGAAAAGAGAGGATTCCACTGTACTATCAATTAGCAGAGATTATAATAGGAGAGATAGAGAGTAAAGGGTTACATGAAAATGATAGGTTACCTGCTGAAAGAGAGTACTGTGAGAAATATAAATTAAGTAGATCAACAGTAAGGCAAGCTATAGATTATTTGGAGAAAAAGGGATATATATATAAAATTCAAGGAAGTGGAACTTTTGTTTCCTCTCAAAGATTAAAACAAAAACTTTTAAAATTTTATAGTTTTACAGAGGAAATGAAAAAACAAGGTAAAGTTCCTGAATCTAAAATTTTATCTTTTAAAGAAGTTGAAGCTAGTGAAAAAATTTCTAAAGAATTAAATATTGAAAAAGGAGATAAGGTTTTTGAACTGATAAGGCTTAGATTGGCAGATGGAGAGGAAATTATGTATGAAAAAACATACCTACCTGTGAAAAAATTTCCAAATTTATCAAAAAAAGATTTGCTAATTAGTCCATTATATGATATCCTACAAAGTAGATACAAGATGATATTCACAAAAGCCATTGAGAGATTTTCATTAGAAATTTCTGACAAAAAGGTTGCTGATGTACTTTCAATAGTAGAGGGAACACCAGTTATAAAGCTTCAGAGATGGACATATACAGGAATAGAGATTATCGAGTACACCATAAGTTCAGTTAGAGGAGATAGATTCGAATTTGAAGTTGAACTTGAGGAAGAGCAAAATAACAGACTCTAACGGGTCTGATTTTAATTAAAATAAAATTGGTACGGACAACAGTATAAATTTTAGGAGGAGAAGATGAATTATTTTGTAGGAATAGACATAGGTGGGACAAATGTTGAGATAGGTATTTTAAATGCTCAAGGAGATATTTTAGGAAAAGAGAGTATAAAAACTGAATCTAAAAAAGGAGCAGAGGATACTTTTAATAGAATTTGGAATAAGACAAAGGAATTAGCTGAAAAATTAAAAATTAAGGTAGAGGATATAGAAGCTATAGGATTAGGGATACCTGGACCAGTAGTGAATAACTCAGTGGTAAAAATAGCAGCAAACTTTTCATGGAATAACGATTTTCCTGCTAAGGATTTGATGGAGAAGGTAACAGGAAAACCAGTAAAAGTTGGAAATGATGTTAAGGTAATAGCTTTAGGAGAAACACTTTTTGGAGCTGGAAAAGGGTATAAAAATAGTATAACAATACCAATAGGAACAGGAATAGCAGCTGGAATAATAATAGATGGAAAAATATTAGAAGGAGCTGGAGGAGCAGCTGGAGAGTTTGGACATGTAGTGGTAAATAAAGAGGGGTATAAATGTGGTTGTGGACTTACTGGTTGTTTAGAAACTTATTGCTCAGCTACTGGTATAGTTAGAGAGGGAAGAAGAAGATTAGAGCTAGATAAAAATAATGCCTTATATGAAGTAATAGGTGGAGATTTAGAAAAACTAGAAGCAAAGCATATATTTGATTTAGCTAAAAAAGGAGATAAATTTTCAAGTGAGATTGTAGATTTCTTCTGTGAAAAATTAGCTGAAGGGGTAGGAATGCTTTTAAATATAATCAATCCAGAAATAATAATATTTACTGGTGGTGTAGCAAGAGCAGGAGAGATAATTACAGATGGTGTAAAAAAATATCTACCTAAATATGCATTAGGAATGACAATGGAAAACCTTATTTTTACATTTGGTAAGTTAGAAGAGGAAGCGGGAATAAAGGGAGCAGCAGCCCTTGTAATGAATAAATAAAATAAATTGAGGATAAAAGGAGAAAAAAGATGGAATTTAAAAATTGTGTAACTTGGCAAGAAATAATTCAACAACCTTCTATTTGGAGAGAGGAACTAGAAATAGTAAAAAATAACCTTAAGTCAATAGGAGCTTTTATTGAAAAAGTTCAAGGAAAAAAAGTAAAAGTAGTTTTTACAGGGGCAGGTTCTTCTGAATTTGTAGGAAATACTCTTTGTTCATATGTAAACAGCAAAGTAGATATAGATGTTTTATCAGTACCAACTACTGATATAGTATCTATGCCAGAACAATATTTAGAAGCAGATACAGCTACTATATTAGTTTCATGTGCTAGATCAGGGAATTCTCCTGAAAGTGTAGCTACAGTAAACCTAGCTGATAAATTAGTGAAAAATATTTATCACATCTTTATAACTTGTAATCCAGAAGGACATTTAGCAAAAATTTCTAAAGAGGGAGATAATAAATATCTTCTACTAATGCCTGAAAAAACAAATGATAAGGGATTTGCTATGACAGGAAGTTTCTCATCAATGGTAGTAGCAGGAGTATTAGTTTTACTAAGAAAAGATTTTGCTGAAATGGAAAGAAAAGTTACTTATGTAGCTAACTTAGTAGAAAAAAATCTAGAAAAAATATTAGCAGATGCTGAAACAATAACTGACTTAGATATAGAGAGAATAGTTTATTTAGGAGATGGAGCTTTAAAAGGATTAGCTGAAGAGGTATCTTTAAAAGTTCTAGAGTTAACAGGTGGAAAATTGGCTTCTTTCTATAACACATTTTTAGGATTTAGACATGGACCTAAATCAATAGTAAATGATAAAACAGCTATCGTATGTATGATGTCAAATAATCCATATACAAGAATATATGAATTAGACCTTTTAAAAGAGTTTAAAAATGAAGGTGGAAAGAAAAAAATAATCGTACTAGATACTGTATGTGATGAAGAGGTAAAAAATAACTGTGATTATTACTTCTCATTTGCTGATGAAAAACTAGGAGAGATTGAAGAGGTATTTGCGGGATTAGGATACCTAGTATATGGACAATTAATATCTTTAGTAAAATCTGCAAAATTAGGAATTAACCCTGATAATCCATGTCCTACAGGAGAGGTTAACAGAGTAGTTAAAGGTGTAATTATCCACGAATATAATAAATAATTTTTTAAAAAAGTAAATTTAAAATTTTAATAGATTTATAGGAGGAAAAAATGTTAGTATCAACAAGACAATTATTATTAGATGCTCAAAAAGGAAAATATGCTGTACCAGCTTTTAATGTACATAATATGGAAACAATTCAAACAGTAGTAGAGGCAGCTGTAGAGTTAAGATCTCCAATCATAGTTGCTGCAACTCCAGGAACAATGAAATATGCAGGGCCAGAGTTTTTTATAAAGCTTGTAGAAATTTGTGCAAATAAATATGATATCCCTATTGCTATGCACTTAGACCACCATGAGAGCTATGATGAGATAGTAAACGCTATCCAATTAGGAACTAAATCAGCTATGATAGATGCTTCTCACTTTGATTTTGAAGAGAACATTAGAAGAGTTAAAGAGGTAGTAGATTATGCTCATAGATTTGATGTAACAGTAGAGGGAGAGCTAGGAGTTCTTGGAGGACAAGAGGACGACTTAGTAAGAGATGATAAAGATAGTAAATATACTAATCCAGCTCAAGCTAAAGAGTATGTAGAGAGAACAGGAATTGACTCTTTAGCAGTAGCTATTGGAACAGCTCATGGAGTATATAAAGAAGAACCAAAATTAGATTTTGAAAGACTTGCAGAGATAAGAGCAGTTGTAAATGTGCCATTAGTATTACATGGAGCTTCTGGAGTACCAGCTGATCAAGTTAAAAAAGCGATTGAATTAGGAATTACAAAAGTAAATATTGCAACAGAGTTAAAGATGCCATTTGCTGAAAAATTAAGAGAAGTATTAGTAAATAAACCAAATGAAAGTGACCCTAGAAAATATTTTGGACCAGCTAAAGAGGTTATGAAAAAAGTTGCTATGGAAAAAATCTTAATGTGTGGAAGTAACGGGAAAGCATAATGAATAAAGTATTAACAGTTACTTTAAACCCAGCTATTGATGTGAGATATAATGTTGAAAATTTTAGATTAGGAAATGTTAACAGAACTCAAGGGATAGAAAAAAATGCTGGTGGAAAAGGGATAAATGTAAGTAGGATAATAAACCTTTTAGGTGGAGATATATTAGCAACAGGTATAGTTGGTGGATTTACAGGAAAACTTTTCTTAAAAAAATTAAATGAAAACTCTATAAAAAATAATTTTTTAGAGAGTGAGTATGAGACAAGAACATGTATTGCTATAATTGATGAAAAGATAGATGGAATTACAGAGATTCTAGAATCTGGAAAAGGAGACATGGAAGTTTATAATTTATTTATAAAGAAATATTTAGAAATATTAGAAGATAAAGAGATTAAAGTAATATGTGGTTCTGGAAGTTTATTAAAAGGAATAGACCCATTAATTTATAATACTCTTATTGAAGAGGGAAATAAAAGAGGTATAAAATTTATTCTTGATACAAGTGGAAGTACATTAGTAAAGGGAATAGAAGCTAAGCCTTTTCTTATAAAACCTAATCAAGAGGAGCTAGAGGACATTTTAGGAAGAAAATTAAACTCTATTGAAGAGATAGCAGAAGCAGCTAGAGAGCTTATGAAAAAAGGAGCTGAAAATGTTATGGTAACTCTTGGAGGAGCAGGAGCCTTACTTATAACACCAGAGAGAGTATATAGAGGAACATTTCCTAAAGTAGAAATAAAAAACACTGTTGGTTCAGGAGATTCAACAGTAGGAGGATTTGCTTATGCACTTTCTCAAGGAAAAGATTTAGCTGAATGCTTTAGATTAGGAATAGCTTGTGGAACAACTAATGCTATGTTAGATTCCACAGGAACAATAGATATGGATATTTTAAATAATATTCTACCTAAAATAGAGATAAAATAGCTTTATAATAAAAGGAAAAAGTTTATTGTATTACCCTATAGGTTAACAAAACTTTTTCCTTTTTTCTTAAAGTAATTTACTGGCTAGGTAGTTACTATTATTCATTTAAACCAAAGTATTTCCCAGGAGAAACTCCCTCATATTTCCTAAAGATTCTTATAAAAGTATTTGAACTATTGTATCCAATTCTTTCGGCTAAATCTTTTATTTTAATATCTTTATTTTCTGCCATAATTTCTTTAGCTTTTTCTATTCTATAGATATTTAAATAATTTTTAAAATTATCCCCCATAACTTTTTTAAATAAAATACTTGTGTATTTAAAAGAGTGCCCTAGATAATCAGCAAGGTTATCAAGTGATATATCTATATGATAATTATCTTCAAGATATTTTTCTATCTTATTTTTTATATCAGAGTTATCATCTTCATCTCTTTCTTTAGTTATTTTACATACATCTAGAATTTTTTCTTCAAATTTTTCTCTAAGTTCTTTTAAATCATTGGCTCTTAAAATTTCTTCACTACTAAAAATTTTAGGGTCAATATCTGGATTCATCTCTTTCAGTTGAATTAAAATTCTTCCTAAACTATTATAAAGAAGCCCACTAAATTCTTTTAAATGTTTTTTATCAATATCTGCTGTGTTACTCTCATCAAATATTTCATCTAAGATTCTTTTAATTCCTATCTCATTAGCATTTAAAGTTTTAGTTATAAGCTTAGCTTCTATCTCAATAGGATAGTAATATTTCTTAGTTTGAGTTTCGTCTAAATCTTTAAGGAAAATAACTCTTTTTTGTTTGAATACAAACTTGTAATCTAATATTTTTTTAGCTTCTTTGTATGCTCTTGGCATCTCATTTAATTTAGCATATTCTTTTGTAATAGCAATAGAAAATGTCAATTTGAAGTTTCTTTCACAATGATTAGCAAGGCAAATCATTACCTCTTCTAACTCTTCTTCGCTAAGTTTATCTTCTAAAATAATAGCAATACTCTTATAGTCTATATCTACTATTTCATAAATAACTTCCTCTTCAAAATATTTAGAAACAAACTCTTTAGAGATTTTAATCTTATCATAAATATTATCTGTAACTTCTACATCTAAAATTTCAAGAATTAAAACTCTATAGTTTTTTAAATTTAAAACAGGGATATTTGAGATAATATCTTGAATACTTTCTAAATTATTTAATCCAAGTAAAAAATCTTTAATTTTTTTTCTGTTTTGATAAACTTTCATATCACTAATAGTATATTCAAGATTTTTATTTTCTAATGTGATTTCCTCAATCTTCTGTTCTATAAATTTTACTTCTTGCTTGATATTTTTTCCTGAATAACCAATTTTAGTAGCTAAACTTCTAACAGGCTCAATTATAAAAAGTTTTAATAGATAGCATAAAAAGTATAATATTCCTGCTATTACAATAAGTTTAAATAATTCATAAGAAAAAATTTCAACCCTATTAATTTTAGGGAAACTATATATAAAATCACTATTAAAATAACTTATTTTAAATTTAATCATTTTTTCTGGAATAATATCAGAAAAAGGAGGTTTTTTTCCTAGATTGATATTAAAATTTCCGTTAGTCAGATACCAGTTATCTAATTCAAAATATATTTCTGAAAAAAAAGTTTCTCTATCTAAAGAGATTATCCAATAAATATTACTATTTTTCTCAAAACTTCCTTGATAAAATACAAAATTTATTTTTTCTCCCACTTTATTAAGAAATTTTTGTTTTTCTTCTAAATTTTCAGGAAAATCATTGTATTTGAAATATTGAGTTTTATCCATAACTCCTAAATTAGAAAAAACTAAATTTTCATTTTTTTCAAAAAATTCTATTGAAAATCCAAGTCTATTATATATAGTATTAGTTTTTTTCAAATATTCATAAAGTTTAATTCTCTTATATCTTTTTTCACTAATAGAAGAGTTTTCAGAAAAATATGCTTTAAATTGTGAACTAGTTTTTAACTCATAAAGAGTAATATTAAGAAAATTTAATTTTTTATCAATGCTCTGGTAAAGCTCTTCGGCTTTTTGTAAATTTTCTTTTTGGGTTTGATTGAGTATTTTATTAGTATTATAGATAGTCAATAAAAATATAATAAGGAAAACAAATATTGGAATAAGTTTATTTGAAATTTTATTCCAATACTCTTTTTTTAAAATAGTTTTCATAACACTCTCCTAAGCATAAAGTTAATTACTAGAAATAAATCTCTCATAAGCTTTTTGGTTTATTTCTAATGCTTCATTTAATCCAATATGTTTTAATTCTTTTAAAAAATTATCATATGTAGTATCGAAGTCTTCAACTCCTAATATCCATCTTTGACACATATCTTTAACAAAGGTATCTAATTTAGGTTTTATAGTTTGCAATTTTTCATTTTCAGCTAAGGTATATTTTAGTGTAGGCATAGGTTCTACTAAGAAGCCTTCTTGAGTATATCTTTTCATCCAAAAATTTGCATCAGTTTCTCCCCAAGCTTTTTCATACTCATAATCTTGAGGACCACCTATTCTAAATTGAACTCCCTCTTCTCTTAAAACTTGTAGAGGAGTTCTATTTTTATCCTTCATAACCTTCTTAGTAAAATATTTATTTCCATCAATATCTCTTAGAAATGTATCTCCCTCAATTCCCCAGTTAGCTAACTCATATCCTTTAGGAGAAAACCAATAATCAAAGTATTTTATAATAGATATAGGATCTTGAGCTGATTTAGTTATTCCCCAGCCACCTAAATAAGTTGGTCTAGCATCTGGAGCATAACGTTTACCTTTATATAGTGGGGGGTCAATAGCTATAAATTCAAAATTATTAACCTCTTCCTTTAATGAGGTATTATATGTACTTGTACTACTAAACCAATCAAATGTAGCTCCACCAAGATTATTTTTTAAAATATAATCTCTTGTTTGAAACCCTCTTGTAAAAATTTCAGAATCAATTAATTCTTCACTATACCATTTTATAACTTCTCTAATAGCTTCTTTAAATCTTTCTTCTTTAGGACCAAATTTAACTTTATTTTCATCTATATAAAAACTTATTTCAGCTCCAAATAAACCTAAGAGCTCTTTTTCCACAAACTCTGTATTTCTTTCAAAATATGGAATCTCATCAGGTATTCCATTCCCATTTGGATCTTGAGTTTTAAAAGCTTTTAAAGTTTTATAAAACTCTTCCATTGTATTAGGAACTTTTAAATTTAAGTTATTAAGCCAATCTCTTCTAATATAGAGCCCCTGGGAAGCTCTCATAGCATACCAATCATAATAATCTGGGATAAAATATATGTTTCCATCTGCAGAAATTGCATCTTTTTTATAACGTGGATATTTTTCAAAAAAAGCTTTAATATTAGGAGCATATTTATCAATTAAATCATTTAGAGGAAGTATTTTTCCATTCATTCCAAGCTCTTCAAGTTTATCTCCTTGACTTAATGAGATGATATCTGGTAACTCTCCAAAGGTAATCATTAAATTAAAAGCTTGTATTTCATCAGCAAGATTTTTTGAACCAATTCCTTTCAATTTAATATTCGTATCTTTAAATGCTTCCTTAAATACAGACCAATTTTCATTAAAAACTAAGTCATTATGTATAGCTAATATTGTAACTTCCAATGGCTTGTCAGTTATTTTTAAATTATCTTGAGAGTATGTTGGAATTATAAAAAAAATAATTTCTAATAAAATAAATAATGTTTTTTTTAATATCATAATCTCTCCTTTTCTTTCAATAAACTGCCACTTAACAAGTATTATTTTATCATAAATTTTTTGTTTTTTCTATGTCAAAATTCTAGAGGATATTTTTATAAAATTTTTTGAAAATATAGACGAAAAAATAATTTGTAAATTTTAATAAATTT
>ERZ833515.789-NODE-789-length-25842-cov-12.401016_pt1 | contig 25842 bp, 17 predicted proteins | sample MGYA00519949_ERZ833515 | MGnify/ENA primary metagenome ERZ833515 (study PRJEB31850, sample SAMEA3708741) | human gut metagenome | biome: human gut; feature: human-associated habitat; material: faeces | place: China | collected 2014 ...
TTTTCTTCTTCTGTCATCACTACACCAAAATTGTACACAAAAATACGATTAACTCTGATATTACAAAAACTTTTCGGGAGAAAATGTTCTTTTTAGCCTAAATTAGCTATGAACGGAGGGGAAAGTAGAGTATTGCATAGGAAGCAAATACAGCCTGCTTATAATATTATGGTATATTTTAAATTAATGCGAATTAGTAATTGAAAATGAATTGTCATTCATTTTTGTACGATTCTGAATCATTACAAAATCGATTAAATTTTTCTACTGGGTATTTATTTTCAATCTTTCTATTTCTTCTTTCACCTTTTCTCTGTCTCTTCGATGAATAAGGAGTTTGCGGGTGAAAAGTAACAATTTCACCATCTCTTCACCTGTAGCGAGTAGTTTCAAAAATAGTTTCAAGGCTTGAAACAATCTGTTTCACACCGAGAAACACTTCGTTTCGCTACTTGAAACAAAGTGTTTCCCGCCTTGAAACTTTTAGTTTCAAACAAGGTTGAAACTAATTACGAAATAGCTTTACTAATTTTACTCAATGGTGGAATCTGGAGGCTGCAATTTGATTTGATTCACGATGAAGAGCAGGTGAAGGGGCGGCTATTCACCTACAAACTGCTTGTTTATCGGCCATACAGAAGAAAAGTGAAGGAGCTGGAAGAATTGGACGTATTATAGAGAAAGAGCATTGAATGATTCAAAACTATATAAATCTGAATTCTTCTTTTTTGTTGGTATCGTAAAAGATTACTATTCAGCAAACTTTTGTAACTTCGGTATGTTTTTCAGGAAAGTATTAAGATATAATATCTGGTAGATAAGTCATTAATATACCTCCAAACGTGGCGTCGATGCACGCATTTTGATTTCCGCATCCAACACGATTGAATGATTGGGAGATGCCGGATCTTTGATTTTCTCTAAAATAAGTTCGGCAGCTTTTTTCCCCATCTGGTACAAAGGCGGTTCTACTGTAGTCAATTTGGGATAGACTATGTTGGAAAGTTCAGTTCCTGAAAAACTGGCTACGGCGATTTCTTCGGGTATTTTTTTTCCAAGTTCCCTCAATCTGTTCATAGCTCCAATAGCCAATGTTTCCGTAAAAGCGAAAATAGCATTGAAAGGAATATTTCTTTCCACTAATATATCCGCTGCTTTTTTCCCTTCTTCAAAAGTCATACCGGTTTTTATCAGCATATTATTCTTATCAAAAGGAATCCCGAATTTAGCCAAAGCGTCTTTGTATCCTCTGACACGTTCTATGGAGTTGTAAATATCGTCCGGTCCCTGTATATGAACAATCTGTTTGCGTCCGCTTCGGATCAGACTTTCTACGAGAAAGAATGACTTCATATAATCGTCCACTATTACTTGCGGAACTTCAAGTCCATAGGGAATACGATCATAGAACACCATAGGCATTCCCGCTTGCTGTAAACGAGCATATTCCTCCTTATTCCTTTTATAACTGCAAAGACAGATGATGATGCCATCCACCATGAATCCTTCCATCAGTTGCAGGTTCTCTTTTTCTTTTTCCGGATCTCCTCCCGACTCTGCAATAATCACCTTTATATTTTTGGTGTGAAGCACTTCTTGTATGCCGTTTATTACTCGTGAAGCAAACGGCGTAACCATTTCAGGAACGATCACCCCCACGGTATTGGTATGTCCGTATTTAAGGTTGATTGCTACAGGGTTTGGTCTATATCCCAATCTTTTAGCTGCTTCTATCACCTTTTCTTTCGTTTCTTTACGGATATTCTTGTCATCTCCCAATGCACGAGATACAGTGGAGACGGATATTGACAAATGTCGAGCGATGTCTTTTATGGTTATATACTTCATGCTGAATGATTGTTTAAATCAAAGCAAAGATATTGATTTCAAACAATAAATCCTAATATTGGAGTAAAATACGAATCCCATTTGCCTTTGTGTAATGCTTTTGTAACGTTTGCAGATTTTGGGAACGTTCCCGCAATCGTTTGCAGGCAAAAGAGTTAGGAAAAAACTTTTTTTCAAGCTCTTGTTCTTTATCTTTGCTACATCAACATGATGTCGAACTAAAGAAAAAGAACTATGAAAACACACCTCTTTTCTTATAAGTGCGGTCGAAAGCACATCAAAGTTTACCATCTATTTGAATTGGTAATAATTAAAGGATAAAAAACGGTCATGGACAAGAAAGTACGAAGTATAGAAATTTCGAAACGGGTTCCAATTGTGGGCAACTATGATGTAGTTGTCTGCGGTGGCGGACCAGCTGGTTTCATTGCGGCCATTGCGGCTGCTCGCAGTGGTGCGAAAACTGCTGTTGTGGAACAATATGGTTTTTTAGGTGGAATGGCAACAATGGGGCTTGTTACTCCTTTGAGTGTTTTCACCTATAATAATGAAAAGGTGATAGGCGGTATTCCATGGGAGTTTATCGAACGGCTGGAGAAGATGGGAGGCTGTATCATTGAGAAACCTCTTGGCAATGTAGCTTTTGATCCGGAGCTTTACAAGCTTTTATGCCAGCAAATGATACTGGAAGCCGGTGTGGATATGTATATGCACTCTTACTTAAGCGGTTGTCAGGCAAAAGACGGCAAAATATCCTGTATCTTCTTTGAGAATAAGAATGGGACAGAGGCCATAAGTGCCGATATGTATATCGACTGCACTGGGGATGGTGACCTTGCCGCTATGGCGGGTGTTCCGATGCAAACTGATGAATGTAAACCGCTGCAACCTCTTTCCACCTATTTTATATTAGGAGGTGTGGATACAGATTCGCCCATGATAATTGATGCCATGCACCATAATAAACAAGGGCAGAATTGTCATTGCATTGCAGTTCGTGAGAAACTTCTAGCAATGAAAGAGAAGCTTGGCATCCCCGAGTTTGGAGGTCCTTGGTTTTGCACCACTCTTCGTCCGGGCGAAGTAACGGTTAATATGACCCGTACTGCAGGAAATGCCATCGATAATAGAAATTTTACCGCAGCGGAATGTCGCTTACGGGAAGATGTATTTAAAATAGCACGAATCTTTAAAGAGAACTTTGAAGAGTTTAAAAACAGTTATGTGACGACCGTCGCCGTACATGCCGGTATTCGTGAGACACGTCGTATCAAAGGTGTACATACCATTACAGCAGAAGAATATGTGAATGCTTATAAGTATCCTGATAGCATATCACGCGGCGCACATCCTATAGATATCCATGTCGCTGCAGGTGCGGAACAGAGCGTAACTTTCCTTAAAAAAGCGGCGTATGTACCTTATCGCGCTCTTATAGCTGAAGATTTTCCGAATCTGCTCGTAGCGGGACGCTGTATTAGTGCCGATAAGACTTCCTTTGCGTCACTTCGCGTTCAGGCAAGTTGTATGGGGGTAGGACAAGCCGCAGGAGTAGCAGCCGCACAATGTATAAAGGCAGGTGTGACCGTACAAAAGGCTGATATTCACAATCTCATAGAGGAATTGAAGAAACTTGGAGCAATTATATAAAGAAGAACCAGAATATGGAACAGTTAGATTATATTATTATTTTACTCTACTTTCTCGGACTGATTGCCGTGAGTGTTGTGATGTCCCGGAAAATCAAAAACTCCGAAGATATGTTTATTGCCGGGCGAAATTCTTCGTGGTGGCTGTCGGGAGTCTCTTCCTACATGACTATCTTCTCGGCAAGTACCTTTGTCGTTTGGGGAGGCGTTGCTTATAAATCGGGACTTGTTGCGGTAGTTGTTGCACTTTGTCTTGGCATAGCATCGTTTATTGTCGGTAAATGGATCTCGGGCAAATGGCGGGAGCTACGTATTAAATCGCCGGGAGAATTCCTTACCATCCGGTTCGGACACCGCACGGTGAGTTTTTACACAATTTCAGGAATTATAGCCCGTGCGGTGCATACGGCAGTGTCTCTGTATGCGGTAGCGGTTGTGATGTGTGCATTAATCAAAGTTGATGGTGGCAGTATTTTTGCAAGTACGGGTATGATGGGTGATTCACCGATGGGTTACCTAAGTATTTGGTGGGCGCTTCTTATCCTTGGTGCCATCGCTCTTGGATACACCATTGCCGGAGGATTTCTTGCGGTACTAATGACTGATGTAATTCAGTTCGGAGTACTTCTGGCCGTGGTTGTATTTATGATACCTCTTTCATTTAACGCGGTAGGAGGCGTAAGTGCATTTATTGATAAGGCCAGTGAGATACCGGGATTCTTCTCGGGCACATCTCCGACCTATACATGGGGGTGGCTTTTACTGTGGATATTTCTCAATGTTTCTATGATTGGCGGCGACTGGCCGTTTGTACAGCGATACATAAGCGTGCCTACTACAAGAGACGCAAAAAAGAGTACTTATTTAATCGGAATTCTTTATATCGTCACTCCTCTCATCTGGTATCTTCCTACCATGATTTATCGTGTGATGGAACCCGGACTTGCGCTTGATTTGGATGCAACCACAATGACTTTCAACGGCGAACACGCTTATGTGAATATGAGCAAACTCGTGCTCATGAAAGGAATGGTCGGCATGATGTTGGCAGCGATGCTATCGGCCACATTGAGTAATGTTTCGGGTATTTTGAATGTATATGCCAATGTATATACTTATGATATTTGGGGACACAAAGAGAAAAACCGTCAGGCAAATGAGAAAAAGCGTATCAAGGTAGGACGTCTCTTCACATTTGTCTTTGGACTTGTGATTATCGCTTTGTCAATGCTCATTCCTTTTGCCGGAGGTGCCGAAAAGGTGGTAGTAACTCTTCTTACTATGGTGATGTGTCCTTTATACATTCCGTCAATATGGGGACTGTTCTCGAAGCGGCTGACAGGCAACCAACTTATTTCTGCAATGATTCTTACCTGGCTCGTTGGTATTATGGCTCGCGTCATAATTCCCGCCTCCGTTATTAGTCCAAGCCTTATAGAGTCAGTTGCCGGTTGTGTACTTCCTGTACTTATCCTTGCAATTATGGAAGTTTGGTCGGCACGTAAAAAGTATGAAGACAATGGTTATCAAGCCATTTGTGAATATACTGATCCTGAAGCCGATCGCGAACCGACATTAAAGGAGAAGAAAGCGGTATTAATCTATTCGCATTTGGCTGTTAACTGCTTCTGTATTACCATTGGTGTCGTTGCGCTCTTACTGACAGGTCTGCTTATTGCTGGAGATCCGAAGACCCTTGCGGTCAAAGGAATTGTGATAGGAAGTATCATACTGATGATTGCCATGATACTTGCTTATGTGATATACAGAATTATATATGCAAGACGTCTGAAAATGTCTAGCTAGTCAATTATTAATAACCCTAAATACTAATCAAATGAATCTAAAGATGTTATTGTTTGCAAGTGTGTCGCTTGTGCTTTTTGCATCTTGTCATAACTCGGATGATCCGTATATGACACTCGCGACAAAGACACTTGATGTAGAAGCAGAAGGTGGACTTTTCACTGTTGACCTTTCATCTAATGTCTATTACAGAGTCAATAACGATTGCCAGACCGATGGAAGCGATAGCCATTGGGCAGTTGTTGATTCGCATGAGACACAAGGTGAGATTACTAAGTTTACAATCAAAGTCTCTGAAAATTCATCGACTAGTTCACGTGTCGGTACCATTCGTTTCATTGGCGATGATGTAACTCCTCTAAAGCTGGTTATTACCCAAAAAATGATTGTTCCGAAAGGTATCAGTCCTATCACCGAATCGATTGACGCAACTACAACAGAATCCTCATTCAAAGTCTTTGGCGATAAGGAGTGGAAGGCTGTATGTGCAGATGCGGATGTGACCGTTTCTCCTGCAAATGGGGTAGGCGAATGTGATATTAAACTTACTTTCCCGGAGAACAAGACATTTGCCAAAAGGACAATTAAAGTAACGGTAACCGTCCAGGATGATACAGACTATACCTATACTCTTGTACAAGATGCTTTCTCGGGCATTTTGGCTGATTGGGACTTGAATAGTTTAACTGCCAACACAAGTGGAACATTTGCTGATGATGAGGCACAATCGGTATTCCCGGGAACCAATGGCAAGTATCTTGCTCCGAGTGCCGGAAGTGGTAAGATTGAGTATTGGGCATGTGACCGGACAGGTTATGTAGTGCAGAATGCCGTATGTGAGCGTGCAGTGGGTGGTAATGGTGACCCGTATGTGTCAGGAGCCGTTCCCGGTGATTATTGGTATGTCTATGGGGATATGAAAGGTACGGTTATTCCTGCCGGCACAAAGATTCACTTCTATTTTGTGACCAAATTAGGAACGATGTGTTCCAACTACTGGATGATTGAGTTCAAGGATGGAGAAGAATGGAAACCGGCTCTTCCGACTTCGACTCTTCAGGAAAGTGCGACAGAGACTTTGTCGGGTGCGCCTATCAATTATTCGGCAACTATTACTTACAATTTTGCGGGAATGTTGCTCGATAACAAAAATAATGGCGCATATATCCCTGCCGAAGGAATATTTACCACGACTAAGGATATGGATGAGATTGTGTTACGGTTTGGACAGGCAGGCCGTTTATGTCTTAGTGGTGCCAAATATTCTGGCAAGTATATCGACTGCACACACGCAAGTGGCCAAACACGTTTTTCAGCGCAACATCCGAGTAACCCTGAAACAGGTGAGGCAATCAAAGAGTATAACGAACATGTATTGCTTGAAATCGTAGAATAAATAGTATGAAAAAAAGTATATTAAGCCTGTTATTGGCATGTTTCCTGCAAATCAATCTGGCTTTTGCACAGAATGTAATGAAGGGTGTCGTTAGCGATGCCAATGGTCCTCTTGTCGGAGTGGTGATCCACGATAAAGACAATGCAAAAGGTACTACCTCCGATATGTCGGGAAAGTATGCGCTCAATGGCGCTGAATCAGGCCATACAATAGAATTCCGTTATCTTGGTTATGTGACCGAGACTGTGGTATGGGATGGTAAAAGTGTAGTAAATATAAAACTTAAAGAGGATGCTGTACAACTTGAAGAGACGGTTGTTATCGGCTATGGATCTGTAAAAAAGAAAGATCTTACAGGTGCGGTCGGTGTAATCAACAGTTCGCTTATCGAGAAACAGAGCACGTCTCAACTTTCACAATCTTTGCAAGGACTGATTCCGGGACTGACGGTTACCCGTTCGAGCAGTATGCCGGGAGCGAGTGCTACGGTTCAGGTGCGTGGTGTGACAACAATGTCTGATTCAAGTCCGCTTATCCTTGTCGATGGTATGATGGTCAGTAGCCTCGACAATATAGCAAGCGAAGACGTACAGCAGATTACTGTACTTAAAGATGCAGCTTCTGCATCCATCTATGGTGCCCGTGCTGCTGCCGGTGTTATCTTGATAACGACTAAGGAGGCAACCGAGGGACAGCTTTCGATCGGTTATAACGGAGAGATTTCGTTGTCTTCTCCTACCGAATTTCCGAAATTCCTGACAGACCCTTATCACTACATGACAATGTACAATGAATGGTCGTGGAACGATGCCGGTAATCCTGCGGGAGGCGAATTTGCCAACTATTCACAGGACTACATCGACAACTATGCTACCAACAACAGATATGATCCCATTCAATATCCTATCTATGATTGGAAAGATGCTATTCTTTCGAATACCGCTATGCGCCATAAGCACAACTTGACCATGACGTATGGCAACAAGGTAATCAAGAGCCACACTTCCGCTACCTACGAAAATGCCGACGCTATCTATAAAGGTTCAAACCACGAAAGAATCTCTATCCGTTCGCGTAATAATCTGAAGATTAGTGATAAACTTTCCGGTTCTATCGATTTCTCGGTACGTTATGCCACGAAAAATGACCCGACTTCCGGTAGTCCGATTCGTGCAGCTTATATGTATCCTTCCATTTATTTGGGACTTTATCCGGATGGCCGTGTTGGTCCTGGTAAAGACGGCAGTCTTAGCAATACGCTTGCCGCCTTATTGGAAGGCGGAGAGAAGAAGACCGTATCCAACACAATGACCGGTAAATTCTCGTTGAGCTATAAGCCCATAAAAGATTTGACCCTTACTGCCAACCTGACTCCTACCGTCGGAACTGTTTCGATCAAGGAGATGAAGAAAGCCATACCTGTTTACGATGCATACGAAACCGATGTTATGCTGGGATATGTTTCGGGATATACTTCCAATTCGTTAAGTGAAGAACGCCGTAACATCAAATCATTGGAGAAACAATTCATCGCTACATACGACAAGACCTTCAGCAAGGTACATAACTTCAATGCCATGGTCGGTTATGAAGATTATAGCTATACGTATGAAACGATGTCGGGATCGACCAACGATATGTCTTTGTCTTCTTTCCCTTATCTTGATTTGGCGAACAAGAATGCTCTTGCCGTAGCCGGTAATTCTTATCAGAATGCATACCGTTCATTTTTTGGCCGTGTCATGTATAATTACGACAGCCGTTACTACCTCCAGCTCAATGCTCGTGAAGACGGATCTTCACGTTTTCACAAGGATCACCGTTGGGGATTCTTCCCGTCCGCATCGGTGGGTTGGGTCATCTCTAACGAGAAGTTCATGCAAAACATAACCCCGATAAACTATCTGAAGTTCCGTGCCTCTATCGGTACGCTCGGTAACGAGCGGATTGGAAATTATCCTTATCAGACATACATTTCGTTCAATAATGCCATTATGTATGACAGTGCAGGTTCTACGCCCCAATCTTCCATGTCTGCCGCTCAACAGGATTATGCGTATGAGAATATCCATTGGGAGAAAACACAGAGCTGGGATATAGGTGTGGATGCCGCTTTCTTTAACAATCGTCTAGACTTTAGCGCAGACTATTATTATAAGAAGACAACAGATATGCTCTTGTCAGTGGCAATCCCCTCGTTTACAGGCTATTCGGCACCTGACAGGAATGTAGGTAAAATGCATACCCGCGGTTGGGAAGTGAAACTCGGCTGGTCTGACCGTATCGGAGATGTAAGTTATGCGGTAAGTTTTAATATCTCTGATTACAAGTCTATAATAGATAATCTTAACGGCAAGCAGCAGTTTAACAGCGATGGTACCATTATTACTGAAGGTGCAGAATATAACTCCTGGTACGGATATAAGACTGCAGGTTTGTTCCAGACCGCAGAGGAAGTCAGTGAAAGCGCTCTGCTTTCGGCTTCTACCAAACCGGGTGATGTGAAATATGTAGATGTCAGCGGTCCGGACGGCACTCCTGACGGAATTATCAATGAGACATACGACCGCGTAGTGCTTGGCAGCTCATTGCCACACTATCTATATGGAGGTTCTATTAGTTTGGGCTGGAAAGGTCTCTCTTTCTCCTTACTCTTCAATGGTGTCGGGAAACAACTTTCACGCCTCACCGAAAGTATGATTCGCCCCATGCAGGGACAATGGCTTCCGGCTCCGTCAGTCCTTCTGAACGACAATGGCAGCCGTAATTATTGGAGTGTATATAACACTGCAGAGCAGAACGCGGCAGCCAGCTATCCCCGTTTGAGCCATCAGGGCGGTGAATACAACAACTACAAAATGTCGGATTACTGGCTCAAGAGTAGTGCCTATATGCGTATAAAGAATATCAACGTTGGCTATACAGTTCCTAAAAAAATCGTCTCTAAAGTCGGAATCAAGGGACTTCGGGTGTACGTCAATATCGATGATCCATACTGCTTTGATAGTTATCTTTCGGGATGGGACCCTGAAGCAGGCGCTTCTACCTATATCACACGCACTTATACATTTGGAGTGGATATCAAATTCTAATGGAGTATGAAAAAATTACATAATATGAAAAAAATACATGTATTGATTTGCATGATAGCTCTTCTATCTGTAACTTCTTGTGTGAACCTCGATCTGAATCCTCCTTCAGCCGCATCCAGCGAAAACTGGTTCTCGTCACCGGAGGAAGTTCGAATCTCATTGAACGATTTTTATCGCAGTACTTTCTTTGTTATAGAAGAAGGTTGGACGCTGGACCGTAATACGGATGACTGGGCACAACGAACCAACATTTATACCATTGCGGCAGGTTCACTGAATGCGTCTTCTACAAGTAATCCTAACATCAAGACTGTTTGGAGTTACACGTATAAGAACATTAGTCGTGCCAACCGGATTTTGGAGGCACTCGACAAACTTGAAGGCAAATATTCCACCACTGAACTGAACACGCTTCGTGCCGAAGCCCGTTTTTTCAGAGCATTTGCTTATTCACGTTTGATTACTCTTTGGGGAGATGTTCCTTTCTACGTGACTTCGATTACTCCGGAGGAAGCATTTGAGATGGGGCGTACCGACAAAGCTGTCGTTCTGAAACAAATTTATGAAGATTATGACTATGCCGCAGAAAATTTGCCGGCCGCAAATAATAATAGCGGCGCCACCCGTGTAGATAAAGGAACGGCTTATGCTTACAAGGCTCGTACCGCTCTCTATCAACACGACTACGGGACTGCCGCAAAGGCTGCGCAAGACTGTATGGATCTGGAAGTATATGACTTGGCCCCTGATTATGGAGAACTTTTCCGCGACAAGACAAGAGGAAGCAAAGAAGTTATCTTCTCTGTTGCTCACTCAAGCGACCTTGAGTTGGATGAAAACGGTAAACCTACTACACAGGCTATCGGTTCCTTTATTGCCCGTTCGGCAGGCGGTACACATAATGCGCAACCTTCGTGGGAACTTCTTGCTGTCTACGAAATGACGAATGGCAAGACGATTGATGAACCGGGCAGTGGCTTTGATCCTCACGATCCATTTGCCAACCGCGATCCCCGTTGCTTGGAAACATTTGCAGCTCCCGGCAGCCGTATCTATGGTATTGAGTGGAATCCTGCGCCGAACGCACTCGAAGTAATGGACTATACGCAAAATCGTATGATTACAAACAAAGATTCCAAAGGCGGTTCGGATGCTTCCAACTGTGCTTACAATGGTTGTTGCCTGCGCAAAGGCGCGCAAGAGTCATGGCGTACTACTTTGTATAACGACAACCCCGTTATTCTCATGCGTTATGCCGATGTTTTGTTGATGTATGCCGAAGCTAAGATTGAACTGGGGGAGATTGACGCTACTGTCCTTGCTTGCATCAACGATGTCCGTGCCCGTGCTTATGGCACCACCCGTACACAAACCAACGACTATCCGTCCATCACGACAACCGATCAGACGGCATTGCGCAAAGTGCTCCGCCGTGAGCGTCGTGTGGAGTTTGCATGGGAAAATCTGCGCTATTTCGACTTGCTTCGTTGGCATCAGTTTGAGAATGCTTTCGGACACAATATGTACGGATTTACCCGTACAGCCAACAGGGCAAAGGAATACTTTGCGGCAGGCAACTGGTTTTGGCCGGAGACTCCGACATTTGACAAAGACGGATTTCCTTCTTTTGAAGCGATGGCCGACGGAACCTATATCGTCCAGCATGGTGAACGTAAGTATGATGAGAAGATTTATTTATGGCCATTGCCAAGTGATGATGTATTGATAATGAATGGCAAACTTGTTCAGAATCCAGGGTACTAACTTTATTAAATAAATGATATTATGAGCATTGGAGAAATTTTATTGCGCAGTCGCTATCAACCATTGAAAAGGGTGTTGAGCTATGATGTATTCAACACTGGCTTTAACGGCTGGATGACATTGATGCCTAACTTTACGGAATATCCCGATTTTGATGTTCCCAAGACATTGGTCAATAAAGACCAGTGGCCACCGGTCATGCTTAGTTCCGCTACTTTCAGGTATCCGGGCACTCACGGGGCAATGTCCGGCACTTACTCTCTTAAACTTTCGACAAGACCTGTTGCCGCTCCTTATACGGAGATTCCGGCGGAAGGTTGTCTGGGACATGCCATTAAGCGGCTTTCGTTCTCTCGTCCGGGCTGCAAATATTTGCAGATAGAATGTTGGTTTACATACACGGCGGAGCAGGATGTGGTGGATGGCGGTGACCGTCCGCAACCGGGTTTGCATGAGAGTTCCATCCGCGATTTTGGTATGGGATTCGATGTACAGGAGGGTGGAAAACGTTACCATGTAGGAATTCGCTATCTCAATGCAGTAGATGGCAAATTAATGCAGAAGTGGCAGTATGAACATTCCAATGAAGACATAACCGACCGCGATTGGGCTTATGGACTTGACGGAGACTGGTGTAAGAGGGGAGTCGATCCCTGGTGGTTCGGCCGCCGTTATCCTAATGGCGACCACGATGGATTCAAGGATTTGAAAGATGGTCATCAGAAACTCATTTACAATGAGACCGACTGTAAACTCAATTGGCAATACATGCGTCTGAAACTTGACACAGAGCTTCGTGAATATGTAGAGTTCCAATGTCAGGACAAAATTTGGGATATGCGTGGCATTGCAGCCGATACCGTTGACGGATATGGACGCATCGACAATCTTATCAATCCTCTTTTCTGGGTGGGTACTGATACCAATCGTCGTGTATTCTTTTATATAGATTCTGTTGTTGTTTCACAAGAATAAAAGGAGGAATGTAATATATGAAAATGTTTAATGATTCCCATCTTGAGGTAAAGAAGTTCTTTAAAGGTACTTTCTTCACTCATCCTTACGAGGCTGGTTGGGCAGATGAGGCTATATTCTTTGTTATGGTTGAGAAAATAGAAGGAGATCCCGTATTCGAAGGTCGTGTACAACTATCGCAAGACGGCATACATTGGGCTGACGACGGTAGTGAGCCTGTAATCTTCAAAGGACTTGGCCAACATATTATAAAGGTAAATTCAAATTTTGGTAATTATATTCGTCTTGCCGTCAGCATTGAAGGCGGAGAGATGTTTTTAAATCTTCATATAGCATGCAAAGGTTAATATTTATACTTAGTCTGTTCATTCTTGCGATTGTAGGATGCAGCTCCAATGAGTCTCATTCATTTTTGATTCGTCCGGATGGAGGTGGGGAAGATGCTGCCACTGAAATAGAGGTAGGTAAAACGATTCCTGCCTGGCAGGAGGGTGTGATGGATATTCATTTCATCAATACAACTACCGGTGAAAGCATGTTTGTAATATTCCCGGATGGTACGCAAATGCTTATTGATGCCGCAAGTTCGAGTGTTACGACCAACTCTAATAGTAATACGACCAACACCGGTATCCGTAGTCGTTGGGATCCGACTCTGACTTCTACCCGTGGTTCACAGATTATAACTGATTACATTCGTAAGTGTATGGTATGGACAGGTAACAGTACGATTGATTATGCCGTACTTACCCACTTCCATAATGACCACTTCGGCGGTTATACTTCTTCCTTGCCGAAATCTTCCAATTCCGACACTTATTCGTTGATAGGTTTTGCCGAGATTTTCGACAATTTCAAGATTGGTACGCTTCTTGATCGTGGCTATCCCGATTATAACTATCCGTTTAATATGGCGACAATGGCAGACAATGCTCCAAGTTGCAGCAATTATATCAATGCAGTGAAATGGCATGTCGCCAATCAAAAGTTCGATGCTGCGATATTCAAAGCAGGGGCGAATGATCAGATCGTTCAGAAGTATAATCCTGCAAAGTACCCTACTGCAAAGGTGCAAAACGTGGCAGTGAATGGAGAGATCTGGACAGGTTCGGGTACTACCACAAAGAAGACATTCCCTGAACTCTCGGAGATTTCATACGAAAACAGCAAGAACATTACCTCCAGTGACAATTGTCCGCCGGAGAATATAACCAGTTGTGTGATGAAAGTTTCGTATGGCAACTTTGATTTCTTTGCCGGTGGTGACCTTCAGTATAACGGACGTTCGAGTCATGCATGGAAAGATGCCGAACTGCCCTGTGCAAAAGCAGTGGGTCAGGTGGAACTATTGAAAGCTAACCATCACGGTGTAACCAACACCAATCAGGTGGATGCTCTGAAAGCACTCAATCCACAAACGATTGTTGTCAATTCGTGGGTAGATTGTCATCCCCGTACCGATATACTGAATTCGATGGAGACAACGCTCCCTGCGTGTGACATGTTTATCACTAACTTCTGGCAGGGCGATCGCCCCAGCGGAGTAGACGACCGGGTTACGGCGGAAGAGGCTGCGAGAGTAAAGGGATATGATGGACATATTGTAGTTCGTGTGACCGACGGGGGAAACAAATATAGAGTTGTGACAATCACAGATTCTGACGGGGCAATGACTGTTAAGACTATTTCCGGTCCATATACAAGCAGATAATGAATACAAAATATTATGATGTAATAGTAGCAGGTGCAGGTCCTGCCGGGATATGTGCGGCTGTAGCCGCCGCCCGGCAAGGAGCACGTGTTGCTCTTATCGAAAGATATGGAGTCATCGGAGGTAACCTGACCGCCGGGTATGTCGGCCCTATTCTCGGTAGTGTAAGCAAGAACACGATGCGCGATGAGGTTTGTGCTATTCTTGGCGTCAAAGACAATGACTGGATTGGTGAGCATGGAAATGCTCACGATTTCGAAGAGGCAAAACTTACATTGGCAGAGTTTGTCGCCAGGGAAAAGAACATCGATGTCTTTTTGCAATGTTGCGTGTCGGATGTTATTCGTGACGGAAAGGTGGTAAAAGGTATTAAGTGTGCAAGTAACGAGGGGACGCTCTGTTTTGAAGCCGCGGTTACGATTGACTGTACCGGTGATGCCATAGTATCTTTTCTTGCCGGTGCAAAAATAGAAAAAGGACGTGCTGACGGACTCATGCAGCCTGTAACCCTTGAATACACCATTGATGGCGTAGATGAATCGAAAGGAATTATCTGCATTGGAGATGTAGACAATGTTCAATTGAATGGCGAGTGTTTTCTTGATTGGTGTAAGAAGAAAGCCGATGAGGGCAAACTTCCCCGGATGCTTGCTGCCGTGCGTTTGCATCCATCGGTCAGACCGGGTTGCCGTCAGGTAAATACGACACAAGTCAATAGGGTGGATATAACTTCGGTAAGCTCTATTTTCACCGCCGATCTTGAACTTAGGCAACAGATACGCCTCCTGACTCAATTCTTGAAAGAAAATTTGCCGGGTTACGAAAACTGTAGAGTGATCGGAAGTGGTACAACAACCGGAGTGCGCGAAAGCCGCAGGGTGATGGGCGACTATGTGATTGATGCCGATGAAATGGCGGAAGGCTGCCGTTTTGCCGATGTGGTGGTACATAAAGCATTGTTCATTGTCGATATACATAATCCTGACGGAGCCGGACAGGCGGAACCAACCATCCAATATTGCAAACCATACGATTTGCCGTATCGTTGTTTTCTCCCGTTGGGCTTGGAAGGGCTTCTGGTGGCGGGACGGTGTATATCGGGTACTCACAGAGCTCACGCTTCATATCGTGTCATGAGTATTTGCATGGCGATGGGAGAGGCAGTTGGTATTGCTGCTGCCATGAGTGCGTCGCAGCACTGTACTCCGCGGGCTCTCGATGTAGGAGAGTTGCAGAAACGGCTTGAGTCGTTAGGCGTAGAGCTGTTCGATTAACGTAGAACATAATCATACTTTAAATTTATAGAGCATACTTATGAAAAAGATATATTTGTCTGTCGTGTGCTTACTGATCTCTATTCCCCTTATCGCCCAGTTGTATGTAGAGCCGGAGAAAGAGGTAGAGTGCTCTGTCTTCCTGGCAAAGGAAGGACGGGGGCGGGCACAGCAAGGACTTGAAATATGGGATGATTACATATTCTCGTGCGAGGATGGAGGGCACGTGAATATCTATGATTTCAAAAGTGCCGATCCGAAACCTGTGGCAGGCTTTGAGTTGGCGTCCTCCCATCCGGACAACCATGTAAATAATGTATGCTTTGGCGTCGAGACAAAACGCGGAGCATCGTTTCCTCTCTTGTATATCACAAACGGGAAGGTAGGAAGCGAGTTGGAATGGTTGTGCTTTGTGGAGAGCATCACCCGTCGTGGAAAACGTTTTAGCAGCGAAATCGCACAGACAATTGAACTCGATGGCTCGAAGTGGGCGGAGAAAGGGTATGTCCCCATCTTTGGCGCACCAAGCTGGCTGGTCGATCGGGAACGGGGATTTATATGGATATTTTCGGCGCGTAAACGTACTGTGGCGAAGGTGACAAAGCATGCATGGGAAAACCAGTATGTCGCCACCAAATTCCGTATACCATCGTTGAGTGAGGGGGCAAAGGTGCGCCTCGACGAAAATGACATTCTCGATCAGGTGGTGTTCCCCTATGAGGTATGGTTCACACAAGCGGGCTGTATGCATGATGGTAAAATCTATTTCTGCTTCGGAGTTGGGAAACAGGATGACAGCCGTCCTTCCTGCATCCGGGTGTACGATACGGATAGGCGGACGATTACTGCCCGATACAATGTGCAGGAACAGGTTATTTACGAACCGGAAGATATTGTGGTCAAAGACGGGGTTATGTATGTCAATACCAATACGAATGCGAAAAAGACGTCTGATCTTCCTTGCATATTCAAACTCTCTCTTCCGAAAGAAAAGCCGGTGGCCGAAAATCCTCTCGACGAGATACGCAGGGACCCGGAACGTGCGGGCGGCGTGTATTATGTGACCGATCTTTCACATCCGGTTACGCCGGCGCCCAAAGGATATACGCCTTTCTATATAAACGGCTATTTTCGTCACGGAGCGCGTCAGATAGACGATGAGGTGACTTATCCTGCCATATACGGCGTATTGGAGAAAGCTCATGCCACAAACAACCTTACCGATTTTGGGAAAGCCTTGTACGAACGTCTTGAACCGTTCAAGAAGAATGTGTTTTACAAAGAAGGCGATCTGACGCAAATCGGTTATCGTCAGACAAGGGAGATAGGCCGGAGGATGGTACAAAATTATCCGGAAGTATTTGAAGGCCATCCCTATTTGAAGACTAACGCAACGAATGTGCTTCGGGTGGCGGCCACCATGCAATCTGTAAATTCGGGCATTTTGTCGCTGCGTCCCGGGCTTGAATGGGCGGAGATAGACAACTCCCGTTCGTTCCTTGCCACACTGAATCCATACGGTAACGTATGTCCCGACAGGAGTCCGCTTGATAAGTATATACTCGGTAAAGAAAACAGTTGGTATAAGAAATATCGTTCATATATAGATGAAAAGTTGGATGTGGATGCTTTTTTTACAAGACTGTTTATAGATGTTACGCAAGTAGAAAGTGAGTATGACAAGTACGACCTGATCCATCGTTTCTGGTTAATGGCATCGCTGATGCAATGCCTCGACCGCCAAGTGCCTATATGGGATATTTTTACAGAAGAGGAAATATTGGCTTGGGCGGAAATCGAGAACTATAAGTATTTTGCGCAGAAAGGTCCTGAACCGGTATCTCACGGGCGTAGTTGGGGACTTGCATCCCGCACGTTACGCCATTTGTTAGACGAATCTGCCGAAGATCTGGTTCGTAAGCGTCATGGCATCAATCTCAACTTCGGCCACGATGGCGTTCTGATGGCCATCTTGACTAATCTGCAAGCCGGGACGTGGGCGCGGGAGGCTAGTAATTCCAAAGAAGCGTTGCAGAGTTGGAAGTACTGGGATATTCCGATGGGGGCGAACCTTCAGATGATCTTTTACCAATCAGAAGGCAATCCGGACGTTTTAGTTAAGTTTATGCTGAATGAAAAAGACCTCCGGTTGCCGTTGGAAGCGGTTGAAGCATCTTATTACAAATGGAATGAGGTTTATAAATTCTATATAGAACATTGCGACAAGGTGGAAAAATCACTTGCCGAAACATTGAAATTATCGTATGAAGACTTTTAATTATAATCGTGCTGAAATAAAGGCCGGAATAGTACATTTCGGCGTTGGAAACTTCCATCGTGCACATCTCGAAGCTTACACAAATTTATTACTTGAAGATCCGTCACAAAGATGCTGGGGGGTATTCGGAGCCATGATTATGCCTACGGACGGGGTATTGTTCAACGCCCTCAAGAAAGATGACGGCATATATCAGTTGACGACATGCAGCCCTTCCGGCGAGCAGGATAGTATGCTGATTGGTTCGCTTGTAGAACTGGCATGGGGGGAAATAGATAGTGAGCCTATCATCGCTAAAATAGCATCGGAGGAGATAAAAATCATCTCTCTCACCATTACCGAAGGGGGATATAAGGTCGATTTTAACCAATCGCGCAGTGTGTTCTGGTATGTAGCCGAAGGACTCAAACGCCGGATGGAGAAAGATTTGCCGATTACGATTCTTTCGTGTGACAACATGCAGATGAACGGCAATGTCGCCAAATGTGCGTTTATGTCATACTTCGAAGCGAAATATCCCGAGGTGGCAGCGTGGGCGAAAAAGAAAGTGACGTTCCCGAATTCGATGGTAGATCGCATCACTCCCGTAACAAAACCGGGTAAGGTTACAGATGTGTGTTGTGAAGACTTTATACAATGGGTGATTGAAGATAATTTCATTGCAGGCCGTCCTGCATGGGAGAAGGTGGGAGTTACATTCACCCATGATGTGACCCCGTATGAAATCATGAAATTAAGTCTTCTCAATGCGTCACATACTCTTCTTTCTTATCCTGCCTATATGGAAGGATTCAGGAAGGTCGATGCTGTAATGGCAGACGAGAGGTATCGTGCAATGATAAAGCTGTTTATGAACAGGGACGTTACTCCTTATGTTCCGGTTCCCGAAGGCGTTGACCTTGAAGCGTATAAAGACCAGCTTATCGAACGATTTTCAAACAAGGCGATCAGCGATCAGGTATCACGGCTTTGCGGCGATGGCATTGCTAAGTTTGCCGTTTATGTGGTACCCATACTCAAACAGATGTTGCAGGATGGGAAGGATATTTCGATAGAGGCTTTCCTGATAGCTGTGTATTGCAAATACCTGATAGGTGCGCGCACCGAGTCCGGTGAAAATATAGCTATCTCCGAACCTCACATCACCCCGGCGGACAGGAAGTTGATTTCGGGAGGATCGCCGGCCGAGTTCTTGAAAATATCACCTTTTGTGTCATTGGGACTGGACAAATATCCTGTGTTTATGGAAAAGTATGAGCAGTTTTATGCTATGCAGGTAGCGGAAGGGTTGAAGGTCTTATTACAGTAAACAACTAAAAAATACAAGGCAATGAAGAAGTTTTTCATAACGGTTGTTCTGTCGCTTTCGTGCGTATTGTCGGTTTCGGCACAAAAACAGGCGGAGGCGTCAACGCTTAACCTGATAGGTAAGTCGTTTGAATCGACTCCCAATCCGTATCATAGAGTCGATACATTGGTTTATAAAGGTTTTAACAGGACGGAGAATCGACAACTCCGTTGCTCTGCCGGTATGGCTGTGTTGTTTAAAACGAACACACGTAATATACAGATTACGACAAAGTGGGGATATGTATATTCGAGCCATTCAACCATGCCGATCTCTTATAAAGGATATGATCTTTATATCAAAAATGCAGACGGTCAATGGCAGTATGCGGCAAGCGGTTCATTGAAAGCGTATAAGGGCGAGAAAACCGAGACATTCACGCTCATTGAGAATATGGATGGTACGATGCACGAATGTATGATGTATATGCCGATGTATTCGGAGGTCATTTCTTGTAAGATAGGGATAGATGACGATGCTGTTATCGAACCGTTGAAGTCCGATTTTCGTCACAGGATAGCGGTATATGGCTCTTCGTTTACGCAGGGAGTGAGCACGGATCGATCCGGTATGAGTTATCCCATGCAATTTATGCGTAATACAGGTCTTCAAGTCGTGTCGCTCGCAACAAGCGGACGTTGCCTGATGCAACCTTACATGCTCGACGTTCTTGCGGAAGTCAAGGCTGATGCCTTTATATTCGATACTTTTTCAAATCCTGACGCAGAACTGATAAGAGAGCGCCTGATGCCGTTTATCGATCGGCTTATAGCGGCACATCCGGCTACTCCGTTGATATTTCAGCGTACTATCTATCGTGAACGACGTTCATTCGATACAGTTCTTGATGCGAAAGAACGGGCTAAGGCGGCAACCGTAGAGGAGTTGTTTGCGAAAATCTTCACGAACCCGAAATATAAAGACGTTTATCTGATTACGCCTGATGCTTCCGATGCGCATGAGACATCGGTCGACGGAACTCATCCAAGTAGTTATGGATATGCACTTTGGGCGAAGTCAATAGAGACTCCGGTAATAGAAATTTTAAGTAAATATGGTATAAAATGAGACAAGCGGTATTAGTAGAACCAAAACATATTGAATTTCGTGAAGTTGAGGCGCCTAAGGCGTCGGACCTGAAAGAACATCAGGTACTTCTGAATATTAAGAGAATTGGTATTTGTGGAAGTGAGATACATTCTTATCACGGATGTCATCCGGCAACTTTCTATCCGGTAGTTCAGGGGCATGAATATTCGGCAGTGGTAGTCGCTACGGGGACGGCGGTTACGATCTGCAAGGCGGGTGACGTTGTCACCGCACGTCCGCAACTTGCGTGTGGGAAGTGCAAGCCTTGTCAGCGGGGAGAGTATAATATTTGTGAGGAGCTAAGAGTGCAAGCCTTTCAGGCAAATGGAGCTGCGCAAGACTTTTTTGTGGTTGATGATGACAGGATTGCGGTGTTGCCTGAAGGTATGTCACTTGATTATGGGGCTATGATAGAACCGGTGGCAGTAGCTGCGCATGCAACCATGCGTGGCGGGGACTTGAAAGGTAAGAATGTGGTTGTATCGGGTGCCGGAACGATCGGTAACCTCGTGGCGCAGTTCGCTAAGGCAAGAGGAGCCAAACGGGTTCTTATTACCGATGTAAGTGATTTCAGACTTGAAATAGCTCGTAAATGTGGTATAGTAGATACGCTCAATGTAGCTAAGACATCACTCAAAGAAGGAGCGAAGAGGCTTTTCGGGGATGAAGATTTTCAAGCTGCGTTTGAGGTTGCCGGAGTTGAGTCGAGTATTCGTTCGCTTATGGAGTGTATTGAAAAAGGGAGTACTATCGTTGTAGTGGCGGTATTTGGCAAGGATCCGTCGCTTGATATGTTCTATTTGGGAGAGCACGAACTGAAGGTGAACGGAACGATGATGTATCGCCATGAAGATTATCTTACGGCTATCGATCAGGTAAGTTTGGGAGCTATCCGTCTCGAACCGCTTATTTCAAATCATTTTCCGTTCGAGCAGTATGACAAGGCATATAAATTTATAGACGAGAATAGTGCAACATCCATGAAAATAATTATTAAACTATAAAACCATGAAAATAATAGGTATAGGAGAAGTTGTTTGGGATTGCTTCCCGGAAGGTAAGAGACTTGGCGGAGCGCCTATCAATTTCTGTTTTTTTGCAAAGGAGTTGGGAGCAGAATCATATCCCGTTACGGCAATAGGTGGCGACGAACTCGGTGATGAAACATTTACGGTGCTTAAAGAGACCGGACTTGATTTAGGATATATTTCCCGTAATATTTTGCCGACAGGTAAAGTGCTTGTGTCGTTGAATGAGGCCGGTGTACCGCAATATGAGATTGTTGAGAATGTTGCTTGGGATGCTATCGAGTGTAGTCCTGCGACCATGAAACTTGTCAGCGATGCAGATGCTGTTTGTTGGGGCTCTTTGGCACAACGAAGTGAAAAGTCACGTGCTGCAATCTTGAGACTCATAGATGCCGTGCCGGATACCTCTTTGAAGGTGTTTGATATTAATATCAGGCAACGTTTTTATTCGACAGACTTGATTGTGGAATCCTTGCAAAAGGCAAATGTGCTCAAATTGAATGAAGACGAATTGCCGTTATTGATTTCTCTTCTTTCCCTTTCGACTGATTTTGTGGAAGCTATCGCAGAACTCATTGCTCGTTTCTCGCTCAAATATGTTATATTCACACAGGGGGCAGTACGTAGTGGCATATATGATGTAAGTGGGGAAGTGTCATCCATAAACACACCTAAAGTCGAGGTGGCCGATACTGTAGGTGCAGGCGACTCGTTTACTGCTACCTTTGTTGTGAACATACTTAGAGGGGCGTCGGTTGCTGAATCACACCGCAAAGCGGTAGATGTATCGGCATATACTTGTACACAAAGGGGGGCTATTAATCCGTTGCCGGATAGTAAAAAGTAATATTGGGTACTCCACATAAGGAAGTTTCGTACTTGGTTTGAATGATTCTTCAAACCAAGCGTGATGAATATGCCTTGTTTTTATTAAATGCGGTTTAATCTCATTAATTAACCGCAAAATTTGCGGCTTATCATACCTCTTTTAACCGCATTTTTATAGATAACTCCAATTTAATAGTTATTTTTGCAGAAATAACTGATGGTATGTTTATCCATGAAATAGAAAATTGGAGTTCATTCAGATGGAACGCTGAAAGATTGTCAGATGCGATAGCCCTGACAAACAGGGCTATCGGATATCTTGTTGGAAGGTTAAGTACAATTGGATTTGATAGTCAGATGATCGCTACGGTGGAAGCTGTGACGCATGATGTTGTTGCATCTTCAGAAATTGAAGGAGTAACTTTGAATACAGCAGAGGTACGTTCTTCCGTTGCCCGAAAATTAGGTGTAGCTGTACCCGATGTGAAAGAACCGACGCATTATATTGATGGAATGGTCGAGATGATGCTTGATGCTATAATGAATTACGAAACTCCGTTAACACATGATAGATTATTCGGATGGCATTCCGCACTTTTCCCAACAGGTAAAAGTGGCTTTTCTGATATTTTAGTGGGAAGTTATCGTACTGAAGCTATGGAGGTTGTTTCCGGTACATTTGGGCGGGAAAGAATACATTATCGTGCTCCCGGGCCGGAACGTGTATATGACGAAATGGATAAATTTCTTTTATGGTTTAATGCCCCCAATATAGCTCCGTCATTATTAAAGTCTGCAATTGCTCATTTCTGGTTTGTATGTATCCATCCGTTTGACGATGGGAATGGTCGTATTGCGAGAGCTATATCAGATATGGTATTATCCCAGACAGATCGCAGTAAATTGCGATTCTTTAGTATGTCTATGCAGATTAATAAGGAAAAGAAGGCTTATTATCGTATGCTGGAACAGGCTCAACGTGGAAATGGTGATATTACAGAATGGTTAGAATGGTATCTGGCTTGTCTTAAACGGGCTATTGATGAATCCAATGGCTTGTTAAGCGGCATATTGAATAAAGCGATTTTTTGGAAAACTCATTCGGGGAGCATTATAACTGAAAGACAACGAATGATCCTCAATATATATCTGAATGGCTATGAAGGAAAACTTACTGCAAAAAATTGGAGCAAGTTGGCCGAAGTTTCATTAGATACAGCTACTAGGGATGTGAAGGATTTAGTGGCAAAGGGAATTCTTTCGCCTATACAGGGGCGTGTCAGGGATGTGTCATATACATTAAATTATGTAGAATCAGATACTCAAATATCTGATTTTACAGATTCTGTACTAATAAATCGTGATGGAAAAGACTATATTTCTTCTATATATAAGAAACAAAAAACTGTAGAGGAAAGAATTTCTTCATTGGACAAAATGCGTTTTGAACAAAAGGAGATGTCAATTAATGATTTAGTATATAAGTATTTTGCATATCTTATTGAATGATTATTCCCCCCTCTTATGCCATTTATTGAAGTATTTTTGGGGCGTTAATTATTCAAATAACAATCCCACGAAATCTCTTTCTTATTGAAATCAATTTTAGCCTCAACAGATACTCCGACAGCTTCACCATTCATTACCGCAGGTTGCCATTTCACTTCAGTACTAAAAAAACGTCCGGGAAAAGTTTGCTCTTCTATGAAATATCCCAGTTGAATCCCGGATAAATCATGCACATATTTCAAGTCGGAGAACTTTCCGGTTTTATCAATATTAAAGTTTAATTGCAATACTCCCATTATTGAAAATATTGCGGCATCCGGAAATTCCAGTTTTTCCACATGATTGGCAGTCCGGCTATAAATATGCATGGCAACTTGGTGTAGATACCTTGTCAGATTATATCTTTTGGAATATACTCTTTGATTCATTTCTCCCCATTCAGGAGCTTTGTCCAACATAACAGGTTTACCTTTCAGGTTAAGTGGAATGATAAACTGTTGCTTTGAGTGTGCTCTAGCTCTATTTTCTTTTGACACTTTCCAAGGACCGGACTTAGATACCAATCGTTGTATTTCGTTGGCGAAAGCTACATTAGCGGGCTTTTCAACAATTATGTTACTGATTTTACCTTTTGGGCTTACTGCAAAATCAGTGACAATTTCAATTTGAAGCGGAGTAGTATTGGCATAAACTAGATTGCTGAACAAGATGTCCTCCTCATTGAGATTGGCACTAAATGGTATATCTCTGTGGAGTAATTGATTTTCCAACCATTTTGGGAAACTGACTTCAGCATCTTTTCTTTTAAATAAAACTTCGGCATCTTTTCCCTTAGAGGAAGTCTCTAAATTACTTTGCGCATTTAAAGAGAAATATCCTCCCCATGCAATGAACAGCAATAAAACCGTTCTTCTTACTGTACTCATAATCATAACGAATAGTTTTATAGTTTTGTGTTTATGTATCCAACATCCAAATATATGTATAATTTTTGATTAATGGGAATAATGTTCAGCAATTATTTTTTATCTATGTTTTTTTGGAGATTATGTACGACTAGGGTGGCTTATCTCCAATAAAAATTCTATTTTTGCATATTCATAAATCAAGAGAAACCCATGTTGAAAATATTAATAACCTACGCCGTCCAAGGCGAATTTGTAGAGATTAAATGGCCGGATATAGAACCTTACTACGTTCGTACAGGCATTGGTAAAGTTAAATCAGCCTTTCATCTGGCAGAAGCAATCCGTCAGGTACAACCGGACTTGGTGCTCAATATCGGAAGTGCCGGAACAGTCAACCATCAGGTAGGGGATATTTTTGTATGCCGCAAGTTTGTAGACCGTGATATGCAGAAAATGAAAGAGTTCGGATTGGAGTGTGAGATCGATTCATCAGCTCTGCTCGAAGAAAAAGGTTATTGCACGCATTGGACGGAACATGGAATCTGCAATACAGGAGATGGTTTCCTCACCGAGTTGACTCACGTTAGCGGAGATGTTGTAGATATGGAAGCATACGCACAGGCATTTGTTTGCCGTTCAAAAGAAATACCGTTTATTTCCGTGAAATACGTGACTGATATTATTGGTCAGAACTCCGTGAAACATTGGGAAGATAAACTTGCCGATGCACGGCAGGGACTATCACACTATTTCAATGTCTTGAAAGAAAGAATATGATAAGTGACTCCTGCGGCTATCAATCCCAGGAGAATCTTTACCCATATAAAAGGTATTAGGAAGAAAATGCAATAAAGCATCGTTCCCCACATTAATACGAGAGAAATTATTTTGGCACGGAGAGGAATCGCCTTGTTTTCGCGGAAATTGCGGATATAAGGACCGAAGTGCCGATGATTGAGCAGCCAGTTATATAATCGGGGTGACCCTTTGAAATAAAGGGCGGCGGTGAGCAATAGAAAAGGGGTAGTGGGCAGTAACGGCAGAAAGATGCCGAGAATACCGAGCGCAAGGGAAATACTACCTAAAACAATATATAGAGTTTTCATGCGGCAAAGATAGTGCAAAAAAAGGGAAAAAATAACACTCTTTGCTGGATGAAAACTCTATTTTATATTACCTTTGCCGTTGCATCGAGGTGACATTAGATGCGTGTAACTATTAAAATACATACACTCATGTTTACAGTAATCAAACGCATGGAGATCTCGGCTTCTCATAAGCTGGTACTTCCGTATCGCAGTAAATGCGCCAGTTTACACGGTCACAACTGGATTATCAC